>ERZ650305.392-NODE-392-length-16888-cov-4.998337_pt1 | contig 16888 bp, 9 predicted proteins | sample MGYA00376241_ERZ650305 | MGnify/ENA primary metagenome ERZ650305 (study PRJEB26733, sample SAMN07839276) | wastewater metagenome | biome: urban; feature: artificial channel; material: waste water | place: USA: North Carolina | collected 2016-02-25 ... | reverse complement strand
CTCTTTTTCAACAAACTTATTTCAAATGAGCGGTTCCTCATTCAAAGGCCTTTTCATTCTGCCTTTTTCAAAGTTTCAGCACCTACATAGTAACCTAAGTTAGTTCCCTGGTTATATCCCATATTCTGCATCGCTTGAGACATATCATAATTATGATCGGTCATCAAGTGAGGAAGACGGAATTCGGTAGGATGATTCGTGGAGAATATATAAATAGATTTCATGTCACTTGAACCCATTATTACTTCTTCACGATAGTCACCGAGAAAATCACCATAGTAACAAGGATTGTATTTGGTGCTATGGTTACCGTCATTGCTACCGTAAGTTCCAAAATATACCAAACGAGTCTTATTCGTCTTGTTTACATCAGGGTTCTCTTTATAGCTCACGACACAAGCACGGTCCAGCATTTCTCTTGTCGGCTGCCCGCTCCAATAAATGGCTACATTATACAAAACTCCACCACCAATACCTGTAGGATATGTACTGGATACCAATCCACTGCCACTACAACTGAATACCCCTTCCTGCAAAGAAGACCAGTACTCAAAATTCGGGCTATCCGGATCGATATCTGCCACAATACAACGACCGACATCAGTAGTCGAACCCGCTCCATGGCCGGTAATCAAGCCACCATCTCTTGCATCAATCACTTGACATCCATAACCGTGTCCTTGTCCATTATAATTGCCCGGTTCTTCAAATGAAGCAACAATTTGCAATCCTGAACGGTCTTTTATAAATTTGCCAACACATAAACAGTCACCATGACCGTTTCCGGTACACCACAATTCGCTTCCATCATCATCTATAGCCGCAGAACCATACAAGATTTCATCTTTTCCATCATCGTCCAAGTCCGCTACACGAAAACTATGCGAACACATGGACAACCATTTTGAAGAATGTTCGGCTGTATCAAACTTCCAACGGGTTTCCAGTTTATTCCCTTTCAAATCGAGTGCCCATACTTGCCAATTATGATAAATACCTCTACTGATGATCAGACTGGGGTTGCTTGTTCTCACTCCGGTCGCTTCGTCAGGTATACCATCCAGATAAGCCACCCCGATAAAGAAACGGTCCATGCGGTTTCCGTAATCATCTCCCCAATATTCACTCCAATATTTAGCACGCGACGCTTTTGAACCACTTCCACCACGAGGAATATTATCCACCCGGGTAATTTCACGTCCATCATATCCACGGCAAATAGAGATATATTCGGGACCTTCCATTATCAAACCGCAAATTGTATTAATACTTGCTCCCGAATACCAGCCCACAGCGTCAGTCTGACGAATTCGATAATCGTTCACATTACCATAAGCATCGGTAATGACCTTACCATCCCCAAACTTTGTACCTTCTGAAGAGCGGAAAGCTATTTCACATAAACCATCTCCATCAAAATCGTATAAAATATATGAAGTATAATGTGAACCGGAACGAATATTGATTCCCAAATCAATTTGCCACAAAAAAGTACCATCCATCTTATAAGCTTCCAACAAGGTCGAACCATTATTCCATCCCCCCTGGTTGGCACCATCATACGGTTCTCTCTTCACCACAATCTCCAATTCACCGTCACCGTCCAAGTCACCTAGCTGAATATCATCAGGAGAATATGTAATCGACGCATCGGGTACATTCATGTTTAATCTAATCTCATGATAAAACTTTTCTGCCATTTCAGAGGTAAAGGTATAATCGCAAAGCGTTTCAGCCTGATTGGCAAGAGTGACCCGGTATACATTCGTTTTTGATACATCAATATCCGCATCCACCCAAGAAGTAGTATTCGAAATAGGTTTCTCATTCAATTTCACTTCCGTCTCGCCGTCTACCGACTTATAAATATCAAAAGCAACATTAGACGGATCGGTCTTCAGTAATCTCCAGCTAATCAATGCGGATGATATGCCGGAAGAGTTATTGGCGTCAACATTTGGTGCCGGGTCGTAACTAACCCACATTGCACGGCTACCCGTTATAACTTCAGTAGGCAGAGGCGGCAACTCCTCTTCCGTCTGATTGCCATTGTTCACTTCAACGACGGGGTCATTATCCGAGCAGGCAACTATGGCCAGCAGACAAAACAGCCCCAGTATTATATAATGTTTCTTCATTTCTTTCGTTTTTTTATTCTATAAACATCCGTTCTATGCAAGAATATCCTATCACTATTCATCAGCATTCCGGTTGTGGGTTACCACCCCGGATTCTGCTCCAAATTAGGATTCTTAGATTTTTCACTCTGCGGAATCGGGAAGAAATACATCTTATCATCCCAACTTCTTTCTTTTACCTTACGTTCATACGTATAAGTATCATCCCCATTCTTCGTAATCTTCATTTCAACAATGTTCTTGAAATGTTTGTCACCCTCCTTCCAACGACGTACATCCCAAAAACGATGTCCTTCAAAGGCCAATTCTACCATACGTTCATTCTGATATTTCTTCCAGAAAGCATCATTGGTCATCCCTTGAGGGAATCCGGGCATCTCGGCACGCGTACGAACTACTTTGATAGCATCCACAGCCGAAGTTGTAAATTCATTATCCGTTGCATACGGACTACCCAGATACTTATATACAGCTTCCGCATAATTCAAATAGAACTCTCCAAAACGGAATGTAATCCATGAATGATAGGTCTTTGAAGCTGTACCGGCACGTAAGTCTACTGCCGTCTGACAATACTTCTTCAGATAATAGCCAGTCGGAGTTCCGCCACTCAAAGGCTCCGCATTTAGTCCGCCCTGATAGGTTTGCAGAGGAACAGTATTCCAGTTAGGCCACTTTTCGTCCCCATTCTTGGCAATAGTCAGATAGAAACGAGGGTCGCGGTTGGTATAATAAGGATTAGCAGGATCATAGTTATCCAACTCGTCCGGACGCAACCCTGTATCCTTCATCTCATACGCATCCACCAGTGTCTGTGTGGGACAGTTTCCACCTTTACAATTTTCCAACCCTACCGGGAAGTTATATCCCTCAAAAGAATTAGTGGTAGTAGTGGCACGACGGAGAAAAATCAATTCATTAGTAGCGTCATTGTAATTGTCCTTGCTCCAAAGTGATGAATAATCCTCCACTAAGAGTTTTGCCTTTTCAGCAAACCCATTACTGTCATCTAAAATTTCCTTATTGGCTTTAGCTGCACGATACCACAGTTCTCTATTATCAGTCGGATTAAATAAAGGACTTGCCGCATACAATGCTGCACGAGCTTTCAAGGCCAATACCGTTTTACGGTTGGCACGTCCTGTTTCCGCCGGACTACTAGGCAATGCCATATCTCCCAGTTTACTGTAATCGACGATAATCTTATCTTTAATATCATCACATTCGGCTATGATATAATCAAAAATCTCCTGTGCCGGTCTGCGCGATAACGTATTCGATTCTTCGGCTGTTAATATATGGTCGCTAAACGGCACATCTCCATATTGCCGTACCAAGTTAAAGTAGAAATATGCACGAAGGAAACGTACCTCATACTGGTAATTGGTATAGCGGAACATCTGTTGTGCATAATCACTGTTCAAAGCCAACTCGGGAAATGTCAGTCCGGTAAACTTCTCCAGATATAAATTACAATTGGCTATCCCTTCATAACAGGACGTCCACATGCTACTTTTAGCATTCGACGGACTCCAAGAACCATTGTAAAAGTCTTCAATCTGATTTCCCGAATAAGCATATTCGGACTCATCGGTAGCAGAACCAAGAATTGCCCCGCTATAGTTTCCAAAGTCCACATCCATGGACAAATAGATATTTGTTATCAGCCCTCCTACATTACCGAAGTTGAGCTTCACAAAATCCTCATCATAATTATTGTACTCATGATATTCCATCTTATCTGAGCAGGAACCGAGTGCGGCTACACACATCATTCCGTAGATAATGTTTTTCAGTTTCATTCTTTCGCTTTGTTTTTATGATTAAAAACCAATCGTAACACCGACTACTACACTCTTATTCAGCGGAGTCGCTACACCATAACATTCCGGATCTGTCACATCAATATGATCTGAACAGAACAAGTCTGTTCCTCTGACATATAACTTGGCACTCCCCAATATCTTAGTCTTCTTCATCCATTCTTCCGGAAATCTGTAATACACCTCCGCGTTACGTAACTTCAAGAATGACCGGTCCGCCAACCAAACTGTATTAGCCTGATAGTTATTGGCATTACTCTGTGAACTCAAACGAGGATATTTGGCATTTTGATTTTCCGGTGTCCAACGATTCTCATAATAATGAGTAGAAAGTGTCGTATTATTTATCAACGGCCAAAACATACTCTTCGTATTCAAGACAGCAGAATAGTTACCTGTTCCCTGAAACATTACATCTACTCCAATCCCTTTCCATTCGGCTCCCAAATGGAAAGAATAATAAATTTCCGGGGCTGTCGTACTATAACCAATAGCAGTTTTGTCATTGGCATCAATGATTCCGTCTCCATTCACATCTTTATATTTTATGTCTCCCGGCACTACCGTACTAAAGTTTTGCGGAAGGCTGTTTGCTATATCTTCTTTATCTTTGAAGAAACCTTCAGCTACCATTCCATATACTTGTCCCAACCGATTTCCTGTTTGCACAAGATTCTTATACAAACGCGGTTCTTCCAGTTGTTCCTTAATTTCATTCTTATTCCAAGCAAAATTACCGCCAAGGTTGAACACTACATCTCCTAACCGTTTCGTATAGTTAAGTCCTAGTTCCACGCCATAGCTATCAACGATTCCGGCATTCTCGAACGGAGCATCTACGCCCAACACATCGGTATATTTTCCTTCGGAAGAGACCCAAATATCTTTTCTCCGTTGGTAATAGCCTTCTGCCGTCACGTCCAGTCCATTGAACAACACGGCATCAACACCAACATTGTATTTATACGCTTTCTCATGTGTCGAATTAGCAGTTGCCAGGCGCCCGATAATAGTACTTCCGAATTCAGAGTCGTAACTACTGTTAAACTTATATTGCGTACCGGTAGTCGTATAAATCTGATCCCAATAGTCATATACGGTAGTACTTCCGTCTTTAGGCAGATAATCAACATTGATCACTCCAAACGAAGCGCGCAATTTCAAGAAGTTCACCCAAGACACATCTTTCAACCATTTTTCTTCCGAAAGTACCCAAGCAGCAGAAATGGTAGGAGAAAAAGCCCATTTATGTCCCGGTGCCAATAAACTGGAGGCCGAGCCAACCAATGCCAGATCCAAATAATAGCGATTAGAGAAACCTACATGATTATACCAGGATACATTTTGCCGATAAATAGTAGTGTTCAATCCGTATGAATCACGATACTCATAATCCCATTTGAATTGAGAATACACATCCCACTTTTGGAACGAGCGATTATAATCTACACTACCTGCAAAGTTAAATTGGCGCGCCCAGTTGTCAATACCTGCACCCGAACCCATTTCACTGGATTCGCCACCTGAAATGGCAGTATAAAACGGACCGTTAGTTGTCCAGCTTGTTGCATAACCGGCATACGTATAAGTCTTGCTATGGTCTTCCAGAATATTGGAATAGTTGTCATAAGCTAAACGAAAGTTAGCTCCTAATCCTTTCAGCAAACCAGACAAATCTTGTGATAAAGTAAGGTCGGCAAACAAACTGCGAGAGTGTCCTTTAGAATAAGCAGCTCCCTGCGATTGTGCGACAGGATTCGATGTTCCCGCCCAAGTAGTACTTCCTCCCCAACTGTCATCTTCCGTACGAACCGGAAAAGCTGCAGAAGGAATCGAATAAATCATATCCCATAGGTTAACCGAAGCCCCCGGAATCCGAGATTCGGACAAGGTACCGAGAAGATTCAACTTCAATTTGGTAGTGGCGGTTAAATCAATATCCAGATTTGTACGCAAATTAGCACGTGAATACATATTTTGTGTAGAATATCCGTCATTTGCATTCGGGGTTTTGATAAACCCTTTGTCTGTTAATAAATTCGCCATAGTATAGTAGCGGAACTTTGCTCCTCCTCCACGGAATTCGATCGTATATTTATTAGAAACTCCTCTGTCTTTAAAGGTTTCATCAATCCAGTTCACATTAGGATAGAGATAAGGGTACATACGGGAAGCCCCTCCACTACCTACTCCATTACGGAAAGCATCGACTTCTTCCGGAGTATACCGAGCTCCCAAACCTTCATATCCACGCGCTTCATTCACTGCAGAAGCATACGTAGCTGCATCTACAAATTCCGGACGTCGAGACTGAGTGTTAATGATGTGATCATACGTAAACGTTATCTCTTTTGTTTTGTACTTACCACGCTTCGTCGTAATCAAGATCGCACCGTTCACTCCTTTGTATCCGTACAATGCCACAGCCGCGGCATCTTTCAGGATGGAAACGGATTCTACTTCTTCCGGACTCACCAAGCTCATGTCTCGTTCCAAACCGTCAACCAGCACAAGCGGTGTACTACTTGACAAGCTCTGCAAACCACGTACATAAAAGGTAGGATCTGCCATTAACCCGGTACTGGCCGCATTCTGCAAAGTAGTAAGGCCCAATCCATATCCATATAAAGAATTGGATATATTCCGGGAAGACCGCTTATTAAACTCTTCGTTATAGGTGGTAGAAACAGCTGCTGTTGATTCATGACGATTGAATGTCCGGTTAGCTCCCACATCAATAGTCTGAGCTGCATATCCCATCACAATAGTCATCGGACCATCAGTCTTTGCCACAACTGTGGTAGAGCCTTTGTCGACAGAAACGACACTCAAGCGTTGTCCTTTCTCGACCGCAATCTCGAATTTACCATCTTTATCAGTTTCAACCCGGGTCTCCACTGCGCCACCTTCCACATTAACGGACGCTCCATAGACTGGGTTTCCCGATTTATCAACAACAATACCTATAATGTTGTTGTCTGTATTCTGCGCTCTGACCGGAATGCTCAAACAAACCAGTAAAGCCAGTATCAGAATCTTATTTTTTCTCATATAAATCAATATTCAAGTATTGTTTTAATCTGTTTCGTTGTCTCACATTACCAACCCGGATTCTGAATCAATCCATATCCTTTGTTAATTTCCGTTTGCGGGAATGGAGAAAGATACCATTTGGGATCAAATCCGTATGTCCACCAACGACGAACCGGTTTAGATAATTCAAACCTTTCATATTCAAATCGAGTAGGTTGCAATGCTCCTTTGTTCTTATCTCCTTCATTCCATTTTGTATTACCTGTCATGCGATTACCGGCATCATCCAAACGATAGGCAAGTAATCCATGTAGACGTTTCTCGAAACGATCGGCACGTTTGTAACGGACAAGATCAAAGTAACGGCTATCTTCAAGCCCCAATTCCCGAACACGCTCGCACAGCAATTCTTCCAATAAGGCTGCTTTGTCAGAAAGTAAATTCTTATCTGTAACACACTCCGCCAAATCTTTCTTCAATCCCACGCGGGCACGTACTATATTCATTTGGTTAATAGCGCCCCGGTGATCATTCTTGGCTTGAAGCAAGGCCTCTGCATAAGTTAAATAAATGTCAGATAAACGAAGATATACCCAATGCGTATACTGACGTTGGTACTCTGTTCCCAAATAATATTTCATATTTTTATAACCAGTCGCATAGTTACCTGATTCAAGTGCAGCATTTTGTCCTTCATCGTATCCTCCGACCCACAATTCATAAGGTAAACCGGACATTGTTCCTGCACTCCAGTCTAACATCTTCGGCAATCCGTTTACCATGCAATGCTCATACAGACGAGGATCACGGGTTAATACGATTTCCGACAATAGTTGTTCTCCATTTTTGAATGTTCCGGTCAGGAACATTGCATCCAACTTACCTTCTGTTTCCGCCTTTTTCCAGTCAAACGGAGTGCCGTCGGCCCATGGGAACATCTCCACATATTCCTGTGTAGGCGGATATTCAGTACGGCAAAGTGACGGAACAGCCCAAGAATGCCACATATAAGAACTTGAGTTGAAAGCGTCCGACATATTCGTGCGGACAGAATGCAAGACCTCCTTGCTGTTCTGACGAATATATCCCATACGATATGCCTGCCGATACTGTTCCGGTGTTTCTTCCGAAGCCTTATTCAGACTATAGCCGCCTTGACTCTCCAGCTCTTTAAAGAATGCTTCACAAGCCTTCAAACAGTTATCCCAAAGTTCCGCATGGTAGCCGCCGTACCATACCAGATGCTGCTGTTCAGCCTCTGAGTTTCCTCCTGCATATCCGTTGACATCGTTAAACAACGGAGAAGCGGCAAATTGCCAGATTTTGCATTTCAATGCCATCGCACCGGCCTTTGTCCAGTGTCCGGCCTTGCTAGCAAGATCGGCATCAGCATAAGCCCACACCAATCCGCCGGAATTGATAGCATCATCCAACATCTTTATCATGTAGTTAACAGTCTCCTCTACCGTAGCACGGGGGATTTCATAACCTGACTCCGTACCGGTGAATGAAGCATATAACAATGGAAGACCTCCATAATGACGGAACATATCAAAATAGCGTGCCGCAATCAGGCATTTAGCTTCTGCCACCAACTGAGTTTTTTCAGTGCTATCCATGCCCGGCACTCTATCTATATTTTCCATTAACAACCAGCACCAGCGCACTACTTCCCATACCATTTCCCGTGTATATGGGAAAATATTACCACGCGTGCCATAGTTGGCATTGAGAGAACCCAAATAATACTGCTGATATACAGTTGCGTCACTAAAATAAAGTGACCAGCAGTCTGTTAGCGCATCCTTCTTTCCTAAATAAGGACTGGAAGAATCAGGAATATTACCGTTACTGTCCGTATTATAAGGTAATCCGTAATACTGTCTACTGTAACAGGTATTCAAAAATTGGCGCGTATATTCCGCACTATTGAACACTGTGTCAATAGTAGCATTTCCGCCCGGTGCCTTATCCAAAAAAGAGTTTCCGAATTTAATTTCGTCCACACATGAAGTGGAAACCAAACAAACCGCCGCTCCCAACATCGCACCGATGAACCATTTATTTTGTAATTTCATTGTATCTTTCCTTTATCTATTTTAGAATCCTAATTTCAAGCTCAACGTATAAGTCTTGGACAATGGATAAGAAGGTGCATTAGTAGCTCTTGCCTCCGGATCACCCCACAAATAAGGTGTAATCGTCCACAAATTATATCCTGCAAAAGCCAACTGACATGTATTCAGTCCAAGTTTCTTCATTAATGGGAAGTGAAAATTGTATGCCACCTGAAGAGTTTTCAAACGCAAGTATTTGGCATCTTTCTCATATAAAGTGGAAGTAGCATAATTATTCTTTGCATTATCAATGGTAGCTCTCGGATACTCCGAAGATTGTGACGGATTTTCCGGTGTCCATGTATGATCCAGATGGTATGCCAACAATCCTCCCTGCTCGCTATTGGAAGATGAATAAAACGGTTGACGAAATACATCCGAAATCATACGACTTACATTCCAGGCCCCTGTCCATTGAGTACTTATTTCCAGATTCTTCCAACTGAATCCTAAATTAATACCTAGCATATATTCAGGATCGTCTGTAAAGCCATAGTCATAACTTGCATCATTTGCATCAATCTTACGGTCACCATTCAAGTCAACATATACTGCATCTCCATTTTGAAGAATACTCTCGTGAGTGGGGAACGGACGATTAAATGTCTGCTCATATAGCGCAGGTGTATCCTCATCATAGAAGCGCCAGAAAACATATTGACTACGCGAACCGATACGGTGTCCCTTCTGATATTGATATAAATTATTCTGCGGTGCTTCCTTCTTTTCAAGAATCTCATTCTGATTATAAGAAAGGTTAATACCCGCCCAATAACGGAAATTATCGCCAATCTTATCGTTCCATTTTAAAGAAAGTTCCCAGCCCCAACTGTCTACACTTCCTAAATTTGAATAGGGAGTAATGAACCCTAACATTCCCGGAGCTGTACCGTCACGCAAAAGGATGTCATTACGACGTTCTTTATAATATTCAAAGGTTGTTTTCAGACGGTCATCAAGGAAGTTAATATCAACACCATAGTTCCGTTTCAGAGCTTTTTCCCATGTCACAGCAGGGTTATTCTTAGCTACCTCACGCGCACCCAGACTAACAGTACCATTATCTGTTCCGAATCCATATCCCCAGGCGTTAGTTGCTCCTCCACTTGCCGTTACACGATTTGCCAAGTCACCTAAACCGACATTATATGGATCAGCCATATACATAAACCGCGATCCTCCAATATTATCGTTACCTACCAAACCGACACTGGCACGTAATTTCAAAAAGCTAACTACCGACTTCAAAGGACGGAAAAACTTCTCTTCACTCATCACCCAACCTATAGAACCAGCCGGGAAATAAGAAAAGCGCAAATCGGACGCAAAGTTTTCCGAACCGTTATAACCCACATTAAACTCTGCCATATAGCGGCTCTTCCAATCATAAGTGACACGTCCGACTAATCCGACATATCCATGAGGAATGTCCGAATATAATTTCGGATAATACTCTTTCTGTTGATTATACAAAACTAAGGCTGTCACCGTATGATCACCAAAAGTACGATTATAATTAAAGCTGGCTTCCATATACCAATTACGTGCTTTGCCTGTAGTATACGAATACTTCACATCTGTATTCTCTCCAAACTTACGATAAGCAATACTACCGTCATCCATCAATACAGGAGTGTATGTAGCAATAGACCCACCAGAACCGACTTTATTAACTGTAAACGAGCTGTTATAAGATCCCTTCACTTTAAAAGAAAGTCCTTTAGTCAAAAAGTCCATTTTTTGATCCAGAATCACATCTACATTCAGCGAATTGTTGCTGGTCTGGCTGAATCCATTTCCATAATATCCCATACCTGTACCTCCAGTAAATGGTAATTTCAGCCCGTCCGAATAAGTCTCATCGCTCGAATTTACTAATTTTCCGTCTATGATTCCCGGACTGGAGAAAGGAGTAGCATAATACATATTTTTAATCAATCCGGAAGATCCCTGACTCGTACGCGGTTGATCTGAATTATTCACATTACCACTAATATTGAATGACAAAGTAGTCGTTTTAGTGACATCCATATCCAAGTTTGTACGATAGTTAAACCGACGGTACTGATAGCTTAAATTATAAGGAAGATCAAACTCACTAAAAAGTCCTCCTTGCGTATAAGCACCTGCAGAGATGAAATAACGTACTTTATCTGTTCCTCCCGAGATGTTCAGATTATGCTGGCTCTGAAGCGTAGAGCTTTTCATAATATAGTCAGCCCATTGTATATTTGGGAAACGAATAGGATCGGAACCATCTGCAAATTTTTGAATCACGCCATCACTAAATAAGGCAGATTTGCCATCACCGGACATCATTTGATTATGAAAACGGGCATAGTCATAGGAACTTGCCTGTTCTACCATTTTTGTAGGCATCAATACAGAAGCAGAAGTAGTAAACGAAATTTTCGCCTTTCCTTCCTTTCCTCGTTTAGTTGTAATCAAAATGACCCCGTTTGCTCCACGAATACCAAATACGGCTGTTGCCGAAGCATCTTTCAAGATAGAAATGGATTCAATTTCATTCGGGTCGATATCACTCATACTTTCACGATCCACACCGTCTACCTGAATTAACGGTGAAGAATTTTCCCAAGTAGCTTTACCACGAATAAAAATTTCAGCGGCATCCGCTCCCGGCTCACCGGAATATTGTACGGTAGTCAAACCTGTCATCTGCCCTCCTAATACATTGGAAACCGAACCTACAGATACACGGGTCAATTCTTCTCCCTTCACACTAGCGATAGCTCCTGTCATGGTCACTTTCTTCTGCGTACCATAAGCTACGATTTCCACCTCTTCAAGTGCTGTCACATCCTCTACCAGAATGACTTTCATGTCATTTTTCGCTACTACTTTTTTATCGGTATAACCTATAAAAGATACTTTCAATTTCGCACCGGGACGTACATTTATTCTAAATACACCGTCAATATCGGTAATTGTACCATTAGATGTTCCTTCCGCAAGTACACTTGCTCCAATTATCGGTTCGCCTTGGCTATCTACTACTGTTCCTTTTATAGTACTTTGCTGCTGTACAACTTCGATGGCTGCCGAAGCTGTTTGCAATCCCCATGCAGGTGCAAAAGTTGCTATAGTGAAAAACAGAGCGACAGGTAAGGTTGTCCCCTTTATAAAGTTTTTCTTATTCATATATGTATATGTTCATGATATAAGTATAATTTTAACGGACTTTATATACCGTCATTATTTTAGAATGCAAGCATCATACGGAAATAACCGGCACGCGAATCACGTTCACAAATTATGTGATATCTTCCACCAGCCATACCGTGTGTCCATTGGTTGGCTGGAGAACGCTGTGTGCTACTCCAATAGTGTCCACTGTTAGTTCCTGACTCGACAGAGGTCATCTCATCACCATTTACATTCTTGAGACAACGGTTAATAACACTCAAATTCTTAGCGACTGTATCCCAACACATTATAGAGGGCAAATACCAAGGAGTCACATTTGCCGGAATAGCTTCCGCTTCACGATAAGCCTTGATATACGCATAAGCATGGTCGCAAGTAGAAGGACTACCCATACCTTCGTAACACATAGTAAGTAACTGTGTATTATTGTATCCCATTAGTGCTGGGAAAACCAATGAAGCATCATTCTTGTTAACATCCTTCTCTGTGTTACAACCTACAAACTTGTTTGCCCAATTCTCATCTGAAGTAAACCAGTCTGAATAATAACCGGACTTACTTGAATGGAACATTTTCAAAGCAACATCATTTTGTTCACTATCTTTTACCACAGAATTCTTAATAGATAGCACTATACCGTGCGTACATGCAGGGAAATCGCGACGCAAAGCATCAACTTCTGCTGAATAGAGTTCAGTATGTGTTACACTGGGTTGTGAATTTCCTACATAACATACAATACCAATCACATTCTCCGGCACCGTTTCCGCATCTACTGAAACTATTTTTCCATCTGCACAAAAATAGTCTCCTACCTGCAAAGTATGGTTGATTTTACTTTTATCTTCGATGGTATACATTTTCGCCGTTCCTCCTTCCAGCGTACCTTTAGCTTCATATTCCATCTCACTTACTCCAGAATAAGTACCCTTAATTGAGAATTCCTTCTTCGGATTAACCAAGAAACGGTATGTATCCGTACTTTCCTGATAATAAGGAGTTGCTTGAGTATTGTTCACTGTAAACGAACCGGCTGTTAATGGTAACAAATAATCATCTATACCGCCATTTGTAAAGCTATAGGTCAAATTAGGCATCTTCACTACCGCAAGAGCCATCCGATGTTGCATAGTAAAAGCGATCTGTCCTTTCAAACGATCCCCCTGAACACTACCCGTACTCGTCATCAAATCATATTGTGTATAATTTCCTTCATTTTGTTCACTGCCTATTTTCCAATTGTTGACGTATGTTTCAAAAGGATCCACCTTCGTCGGATCAAAAGTCACATTCGCATTATACGGATAGTATGCATAAAAAGTCATCCGCTGAAATTGTGAACCTTTGTATTCAATAGGATCCCCTCCATCAGTCAATTCCCAATAGCCATCTGTCAGTGTGAATTTCCGATTCTTGATATCCTCTACCACCGTTTCTCCTCTTACCGCAAATATACCGATAGCATCTCCGTTAGAAAATCGGGTAGTATATCCATTCTCTGTAGCACGTGTCTTACCACTTTCGTCCATAAATCCTTCATCAGACACACTAATCTGAAATCCCTGCAAAGAATCCGGTGTTTCTCCGGTGAGTTCTTCATTTTGCGAGCAAGACGCAACTATGGCTGCGCCAGCCAGAAAAAGCATTGATATATAATTATATATTTTCATAAATCTCATGTTTATATTTTTAGCATTTTTATCTATATTAGATTGGTAAACAGATCACTTCACAACAGGCTGTGGAGTTACGGTTTCTTCTGTAATATTCCAACTAGGATTAGTTATCTCTGTTCCAGTTTCAGCTATACTCGGGTCGGATGTTATAGGATCGTGGTTTTCATCCTCCCATCCTATTATTTGCGTTTGTTCTGTAATTGTCAACACATAATTATTGTCCTCGTATTTATTTGTCTTGATGATGTAATTATAAGAAAATCCTGATTTCAATTCTGTCAAGTTAGCAAACTCGGCTTCATAAAGATAACCGTTCATTCTAGCTTGGATAGTTACTTTGCCTTGCACCTTCTGTGGCAGTAAAATAGCTTGTACTGTATAATTATCCTGCTCTCCTATTTTATCCCAATAAATATCATCTTTATCCGTAACAGGGTCTTCACTGACTGTTGTCTCCCCTGTTTTAGGATTAAATGTACCATTATTCTTAAGCCCAATAAGATAGCAAGTTATATCTGCTAAGTCCACACCTTCGCCAGCTTGAAACTCCAATCTAATACGACTCATCACATGATTGAATGCTAATGTCACGTTCGGGGTTTGTGATGTAGCCTTCCCTTTGGCAAAAAGAAAATCTATCTTCGCACGTTCTTCTGCTGTAGCTTGATTGTCACTGGCTGTAGTCACTTCCAATACAGGTTGTTCTTCACCTGATGTACCAGAAAATGGAGCGTATGCCACTACATCATACTCTCCGGAACCTAATACCCAAATCTCTTCTGCATTTCCTCCTTTTGCTGCAAAAAGACCATTGCCCTTGTATTTGTAATGAATATTCACTTGTTCCGTACCACAAGTGATTCCTACCGAGTCTTCTGCCTCCCAGTTTGTTTCCGTAGCTCTTGTAACAAGATTGCTAGCCTCATGATTGTTTATTACTGCACTAAAAGAAACTTTCGCTCCCGTATCACCGGTAAACTGAATATCAGTTTCTTTAATATCGTTGCTACATCCTGCTAAAAGTAGTAAGGCAACAGCAGTTGTGACATAGTTTTTTTTCATACCATGTTTTTTAAAGTTAAACATATTTTTGTTGATTAGTAAAATCGTCGTAAAGTAAAAAAGACAATGGCTGCATTCTTTTCCAACCAGCAATTGAAATAAATGAAGCCTTTTTTTTGTTGTTTTCCATATTCATTAGTTATATCTGTTAAGTTAAACAAAAGTTAGATTCTCTTTTTAAACATAACTTTTCACACTCTACCTGTGAAAAAGTGTTGCAAACATAACGACTTAATCAAGATATAGCAATGCAGAATCGTACAAATGCATGGAAAATACCGTCTTTTGCACGATATTCCATGCTGTGGGAGCGATTTTCGATTAGTCCCTAATGACTATGAACCTTTTTGTTTCTATTTTATTGTATGGAAAATAGTAATTTATAAACCTAAAAATGATATGGCGAATTTTTCAATTGTAGTTGTTCCAACTAAAAAATTATCAAATGGCAGACATCGAATAAGGATAGCCGTAGCACATCATTCTCAAACCAGATATATATCTACCCAATTTACTTTGGATTCTGCCAATCAACTAAAAAATGGTCGAGTAGTAAGGCATGAGAATGCAGCGAATATGAATGCCTGTCTTCGGAAACTAATCAATGAGTATGAAGAAATTGTTACATCGATCAGCTATTTACCAGCAATTTCATGTACCGAACTTATACGTATAATTACTTATGAACAAAAGAAAAAAGGTATAACCTTTCAAGCTGTTGCAAAAGAATACATGAATTTCATGAAAGGAGAAGAGCGGGAGAAATCTTATAAACTTTATAAGATAGCTTCCGAAAGATTAGTCAAATATATGAAAGGGGATTTTCCTTTAATTCAATTGACACCTATACATATCCAAGAATTTGCCAAAGTTCTTCACGAGGAGAATCTGGCAGATACAACTATCAGAATATATCTGACTTTGATAAAGGTGATATTAAATTATGCCGGTAAGATGAATTATGTATCTTACTCCATTCATCCTTTTGTCCTCTTTAAGATGCCGGCAAGTAATGTGCGGGAACTTGATTTGTCAATAGATGAACTGAAGAGAATACGTGATGTCCGGCTTTTAAAGCCTTCTTTATCCATGGTGAGAGATATTTTTATGCTTACCTATTATTTAGGCGGTATCAACCTGAGAGATTTATTAGTATATGATTTTAAAAATAAGAACGATATGCGTTATGTGCGTCACAAAACACGTAATAGCAAGAAGGGAGAAAATGAAATTGTATTTACTTTGCAGCCTGAAGCAAAAGTGCTTATAGATAAATATATGTCGAGAAATGGGCATTTGCAGTTTGGTAAATATTCATCTTATAAACAAATATATAGTTTAGTCTTCCGACATATAAATAAGGTAACAGAACTTTCGGGGGTAAAGAAAAAGGTTACTTACTATTCCGCCCGAAAGACATTTGCACAACACGGATATGATTTAGGCATTCAAATTGAAAAAATAGAATACTGTATCGGACACAGTATGAAAAATAACCGTCCTATCTTTAATTATATTAAGATTATGCAAGAACATGCCGATAAGGTGTTCCGTGCCGTACTTGACCAATTGCTATAGTATAGATAGTTTTTCACTGCTATTTTTAGTTCCTTCTTTTGCTAATCGATTTCATTCCGATCGCTATCCTTTTTTCGTTCCACTATAGTTATCCGCAAAGTACACTATAGTTACCCTTGCGGATAACTATAGTCAAACGCAAAGATAACTATAGTGGAACGAAGAAAGATTCGCATGCCGGATAACTCATAATAGGTAAAAAAGAAATTAATGGTACTAATTGTTCAAATCCTATCCTCAATTGATTGCTGTCTATATGTAGTCGTTTGATTCACAGGTGGTTATGCTAAAAA
>ERZ650305.376-NODE-376-length-17202-cov-6.223654_pt1 | contig 17202 bp, 17 predicted proteins | sample MGYA00376241_ERZ650305 | MGnify/ENA primary metagenome ERZ650305 (study PRJEB26733, sample SAMN07839276) | wastewater metagenome | biome: urban; feature: artificial channel; material: waste water | place: USA: North Carolina | collected 2016-02-25 ... | reverse complement strand
TTATACATATCGCTGAAACAATAGAAGAAGGAATTATTAAATTAATTGATAAGAAGAGAAATCCAACAATCGTTGAGATAGACGATTTAACTGAGATATGGGAAGGAAGTCTAAAGGATGTTTTTCCAATTGAATATTCAGAAATAAAAAAAGAGAAGATAGATAAATATTACAAAGAATTTAAAGAGACTGAAAAAATAGATATTGAGAAGAAAATATATATTAATTCTAATAAAGTAGCAAAACCAAAGATAATAATTCCTGTTTTCCCAGGTACAAACTGTGAATACGATTTACGAAAAGCATTTGAAAATGAAGGTGGTATCGTAAGTGAAGCAGTGTTTAATAATCTTAGTAAAAGTAATATTCACAACTCAATAGATAGTTTAGCAAATGAGATAAGAAATTCTCAAATATTAATGTTACCAGGTGGATTTAGCTTAGGAGATGAGCCAGATGGGTCAGCAAAATTCATAGCTGCAATATTGAGAAATACAAAAATATCAGATTCAATAGATGATTTGCTAAAACGAGACGGATTAATATTAGGAATATGTAATGGATTCCAAGCACTTATAAAATCAGGGCTACTACCTTATGGTAAAGTTACTGAATTGCAAGAAAATTCGCCAACACTTTCATTTAATAAAATTGGAAAACATATGTCAAAAATGGTAGATACTAAAATAATATCATCAAACTCACCATGGTTAAGTGATATGGAAGTGGGAGACATTCATACAATACCAATTTCACACGGTGAAGGAAGAGTTGTTATATCGCAAGAGATGTATAGAGATTTATTAGCAAATGGACAAATAGTAACAAAATATGTAGATCTTAATGGAAACGAAACAATGAAGATTGATTATAATCCTAATGGATCAGAGTATGCAATTGAAGGATTAACATCACTTGATGGTAAAATTCTAGGTAAGATGGGTCATTCTGAACGAGCAGGAGAAGGATTATACAAAAATATAAACGGAAATACAAATCAGAATATATTTAAAAATGGAGTAAAATATTTCAAATAATTATAATAATTAATTACAATAATTTCTAGGAGGATATCGAATTATGAAAGTAGCAATCTTTTTTGGTAGTAAATCAGACATTGATAAGATGAAAGGTGCAGGAGAGTGTTTAAAAGAATTTGGAATTGAGTATAAAGCGCATATTCTATCAGCACATAGAGTTCCAGAGAAATTAGAAGAAGTACTTGCTGAATTAGAAGGGCAAGGATTACAAGTGATAATTGCAGGTGCAGGATTAGCAGCACATTTACCAGGAGTTATTGCCTCAAAGACAATATTGCCAGTAATTGGAGTACCACTTGATGCAAAATTAGGTGGATTAGATGCGCTGTATTCAATAGTTCAGATGCCAAAATCAATTCCAGTTGCAACTGTAGGTATAGATAACTCATATAATGCAGCGATGCTTGCAGTACAAATACTAGCACTTAATGATGAGTCGATTAATTCAAAACTTATTAGCTTTAGAAAGAATATGAAAGAACAATTTATAATAGAAAATTCTGAAGGATTTACATTTTAATTGGTATAACTAAACTATAGAAGATAATTAGGAGGAATAATGAAAAAAGACTTTTTGTATGAAGGAAAAGCTAAACAAATATATTCAACTGAAGACGATGACAAAGTTATTATTCACTATAAAGATGATGCTACAGCTGGGAATGGTGAAAAAAAAGGGACTATAAAAGATAAAGGTGTTATAAACAATAAGATAACTACTAAATTATTTGAAATGTTAGAAAAAAAAGGAATAAAAACGCATTTTATAGAAAAATTAAATGATAGAGATCAACTTTGTCAAAAAGTTGAAATATTCCCATTAGAAGTAATAGTTAGAAATATAATTACTGGATCAATGGCAAAAAGGGTTGGAATTGTAGATGGGACAAAGCCTGAAAACACGATATTCGAAATTTGTTATAAAAATGATGCATACGGAGATCCGTTAATAAATGATCACCATGCGGTAGCAATGAAACTTGCTACATATGATGAACTAGAACAAATATATGCAATAACAGCAAGAATAAATAACTTATTGAAAGATATATTTGATAAAGAAGGAATAATACTAGTTGATTTCAAGATTGAATTTGGAAAAAATAAAAATGGTGAAATATTGTTAGCAGATGAGATAACACCAGATACATGTAGATTATGGGATAAAGCAACTAATAAGAAGTTAGATAAAGATAGATTCAGACAAGATTTAGGGGACATCGAAGAAGCTTATATTGAGATACTAAAAAGACTAGAGGATTAGTAGGTGAGGACTGACTATATGAATGTATATAATAATGAAAAAATGGAAGAGGAATGTGGAGTATTTGCAATGTATTCACCAGTTTTGAGATCGGATTTAGCGCCACTTACATATTATGGGCTATATGCACTTCAACATAGAGGACAGGAAAGTGCAGGAATGACATTATGTGATTCATTTGGTGAGAATAGAGTTCGTCATAAAACAATAAAAGGCATGGGATTAGTATCAGAAGTATTCTCAGTTGAGGATTTACGTAGTTACACTAACAATATTGTAATAGGTCATGTTAGATACTCGACAACAGGTAGCTCTAACATACAAAATTGCCAACCACTTGGTGGGGAATCAATGATGGGGAAAATATCAATAGCTCATAACGGAAACCTTGTTAATATACAAAAACTTAAAGAAGAATTGCTCGAAGAAGGATCATTATTTCAAAGTACGTCAGACACAGAACTTATATTGAAATTATTAGGAAAAAACTCTAAATATGGTTTAGAAGAATCAATTAGAAGAATGCTTTCAAGAATAACTGGATCATTTGCATTAGTGATGATAATTAATAATAAATTAGTTGGTATTCGTGATGCACAAGGAATTAGACCACTCTGTCTAGGGAAGAAAGATGATGGTACATTTGTATTATCGTCAGAGACATGTGCGTTAGATACAATAGGTGCAGAATTTGTAAGAGATATAGAGCCAGGGGAATTTGTTATTATAGATGAAAGCGGTGTAGGATCATATAGATTTAATACTAGTGCAATAAAAGCACCATGTTCATTTGAGTATATATATTTTGCTAGACCAGATAGTGTTATAGATGGGATAGATGTACATTCTGTTAGATATGAGGCAGGAAAGTGTCTTTATAGACAACAACCAGTAGAAGCAGACGTAGTTATTGGTGTTCCTGATTCTGGAATTACATCAGCAATTGGATATGCTGAAGAAAGTGGAATCCCATATGGTGTAGGATTAGTAAAGAACAAGTATATGGGTAGAACATTCATATCACCAACACAAGAATTAAGAGAAATATCTGTAAAAGTAAAGCTTAATCCTATTAAAAAAGTAGTTGAAGGAAAGCGTGTAGTAGTTGTTGATGATTCATTAGTTAGAGGAACAACATCAAAAAAACTGATACAAATGTTAATGGATGCAGGGGCAAAAGAAATACACTTTAGATTAGCATCACCAATTGTAAAAAGTGAGTGTTATTTTGGGATTGATATTTCAAGTAAGAAAGAACTTATAGGAAGTGTAATGTCTGTTGATGAAATAAGAGATGAAATTGGAGCAAGTACATTAGAATACTTGTCATTAGCTAATCTAAGGAAAATACTTAAAGATAATGACTTTTGTATGGGATGTTTTACTGGAAAATACCCAATTGCAAATGCAGATAAATAGAATGCTGATATGAATATAGGAGGAACTATGATAACGTATAAAGATTCGGGTGTCGATAAAGAAGAAGGATACAAATCAATAGAAAAAATAAAAGATAAAGTGGCAAAGACACATAGTAAAAATGTATTGAATAATCTAGGAAGCTTTGCAGCATTATATGAATTAGGGAAGTATAACAATCCTGTATTAGTATCAGGTACAGATGGTGTTGGAACAAAACTAAAAGTAGCATTTGAAATGGGGAAATACGATACAGTAGGTATTGACTGTGTTGCAATGTGTGTTAATGATATTTTATGTCAAGGTGCAAAACCTTTATTTTTCTTAGATTATTTGGCATGTGGTAAGTTAGAATCAGATGTTTTTGCTAAGATGTTAGATGGTGTTGTAGAAGGATGTACACAAGCAAATATGTCACTTGTCGGTGGAGAGACAGCAGAAATGCCAGGATTTTATCAAATGGGTGATTACGACATTGCAGGATTTGCAGTTGGTGTAGTTGAGAAAGATAATATAATAGATGGAAGCGCTATACTAGAAAATAACGTTGTTATAGGAATCGCATCAACAGGCGTTCATAGTAACGGATTTTCATTAGTTAGAAAAGCAATAACGGATTTTAACGAAGATTTTGAAGGTGAAAAAATAGGATATAAATTACTAACACCTACAAAAATATATGTTCCAACAATTTTAAAATTATTAGAAACATTCACAGTCAATGGAATGGCACATATTACAGGTGGTGGGTTAATAGAAAATATTCCACGAATTATACCGGAAGGATTAGTTGCGAATATTGATAAATCTAAAATAGAAATACCAAGTATATTTAACTACATTAAGTCAAAAGGTGTTCCGGAAGATGAAATGTGGGGAACATTTAACATGGGAATTGGATTTGTAGTAGTAGTAAATAAAGAAGATGAAGAAGCTGTATTATCAAAATTACAAGAAATGAATGAAAAAGCGTATACAATAGGATATATTGGAAAAACATCTGGAGGAGACAGTAAAATATGTTTAAAATAGCAGTTTTAGTATCTGGTGGTGGAACAAATCTTCAAGAAATAATTGATAATATAGAAAATAAACGATTGAATTGTAAGATTGAGTATATAATAGCAGATAGAGATTGTTATAGTTTGGAACGAGGAAGAAAGTACAATATAAAGTCAGTACTTTTAGATAAGAAAGAGTACGGAAATAAATTATCAAATGAGATAAATAAAGTTTTAGAAAATAAAGTTGATTTGATAGTATTAGCAGGGTATTTATCAATTATCGACAAAGATTTTATTAGTAACTGGAATAACAAAATCATAAATATTCACCCATCACTATTACCGAAATATGGTGGAAAAGGGATGTATGGAATGAAAGTGCATGAAGCAGTTATTGCAAATAAAGAAAACAAAAGTGGATGTACAGTGCATTTTGTAGATGTTGATATTGATACAGGAAAGATTTTATTGCAAAGAAAAGTTGATGTTAGTAATAATGAAACACCAGAAAGCTTACAGAAAAAAGTGTTAAAAGAAGAACATCAGTTGTTAATAGAAGCTATTGAGAAAGTAATTAGTGATTCAGTTATTAGTGATAAAGGAGGGATATAAAATGAAAATTCTTATAATTGGTAATGGAGGACGAGAGCATGCAATTGCATGGAAACTTGAGCAAAATGAGAGAGTAGAGAAGATATATTGTTCGAAAGGAAATGCAGCAAGTAAGATGTTAAAGAAAACAGAAAATATAGTGCTTAATAGTATTTCTGAATACATAGAATTTGCAAAAAATAATACTATAGACTTAACAATTGTTGGAAGTGAGGAATTATTAGTCCAAGGAATAGTTGATGAATTTAAAGGAAATGGGTTAAAAATATTTGGGCCTGATAAAAAAGCAGCGGAATTAGAAGGAAGTAAAGTATTCTCAAAAGAATTTATGAAGAAGTACGGAGTAAAAACAGCGAAACATGAGAATTTCTATAATTCAGAAGATGCAATGGATTACTTAAGTAATTTAGTTATAGAATATCCAATTGTTATAAAAGCAGATGGTCTTGCAGCAGGGAAAGGTGTTATTATTGCATTTAATCTCAAAGAAGCAGTAAGTGCAGTTGAAGAAATAATGGTAAGTAAGAAATTCAATGAAGCAGGAAATAAAATAGTCATAGAAGAATACCTTGATGGTAAAGAAGTATCGGTGTTATCATTTACAGATAGTAATGTAATAGTGCCATTTATATCTGCAAAAGATCATAAAAAGATTGGTGTGGGAGAGACAGGTCTTAATACTGGTGGAATGGGTGTTATATCACCGAATCCATATTATACAGAAGATGTTGAAAGAAAATTCTATAAAGATATACTAGAGCCTACATTAGAAGGAATAAAAGCAGAGAAAATGGACTTTGAAGGAGTAATATTTTTTGGATTAATGATAACAAGTAAAGGTGTTTATTTATTAGAATATAACATGAGACTTGGAGATCCAGAAACACAAGCAGTATTGCCATTATTAAAGGATGACTTGCTTTCATTAATAGAAACAACACTCAATAAAAAGTTAGGAGAAAATGCTAATATTGCATGGAAACAAATGGCTTCTTGTTGTGTTGTTGCATCAGCTGGGGGGTACCCAGAAGCATATAAGACAGGAGATGTAATAACAGGATTAGAAAGTTTAATAGCAAATAGAAAAAGTGAAATTGATGATAAAAGTTTAGTGTTTATTTGTGGGGCTAATGAAGATGTAGATGGATCTATAAAGACAAATGGTGGAAGAATATTAAATGTTGTTGGATTAGGAGAAACACTTGAAGAGGCACAGAAAAAAGCGTATGAAGAGATGGCAAAGATTCAATTCAATGGTAAGTATTTCAGAAATGATATTGGTAATTAATATAAACTACTAAAATTAGGAGGTAACATGAAAAGAGCATTGATAAGTGTTTTTGATAAAGAAAATATATTAGAATTCGCGCAATTTTTAAAGAGTAAAGGTGTTGAGATAATATCAACAGGTGGTACATATAAATATTTAAAAGAAAATAAAATAGATGTAACAGAGGTAGCAGAAATAACAAATTTTAAAGAAATGCTAGATGGCAGAGTTAAGACACTACATCCTAATATTCACGGTGGAATACTGGCAATTAGGGATAATGAAGAGCATATGAATGCTATAAAAAGTGTTGGAATAGAGCCTATTGATATAGTTATAGTCAATCTATACCCATTTTTTAAAGAAGTTCAGACAGAAAAGTCATTTGAAGAGAAAGTTGAGTTTATTGATATAGGTGGTCCAACAATGCTAAGATCAGCATCAAAATCATTTAAAGACGTTGTAGTTATTTGTGAGCCATTAGACTATAAAGTTGTTGAAGATGAGATAAATGCTACAGGTATTGTTTCATTTGAGACAAGAAAGAAATTGGCAGCAAAAGTATTCAACCTTACAGCGGCATATGATGCATCTATATCATCATTCTTATTTGGCGAGACAACAGAATATCCTAAATATTTGAATGTTTCGTATGAGAAGAAATTTGATTTAAGATACGGAGAAAATCCGCATCAAAACTCAGCATATTATGTGTCAACAACAGAAAATGGATCAATGAAAGACTTTGTTCAGTTAAATGGGAAAGAGTTATCATTCAATAATATAAGAGATATGGATATTGCTTGGAAAGTTGCAAATGAATTTGATGAAGTTGCATGTTGTGCAGTTAAACATTCTACACCGTGCGGTGTTGCTGTTGCTAATAGTGTTAATGAAGCGTATCAAAAAGCGCATGATTGTGACCCAATGTCAATATTTGGTGGAATTGTTGCAATAAATAGAGAGATTGATGCTGTAACAGCAGAAAACTTATCTAAAATATTTTTAGAAATCGTGATAGCACCTTCATATACAGATGAAGCGCTAGAAATATTAAATAAGAAGAAAAACTTAAGAGTAATAGAATGCTCAGTTCCGAATCCACAAGATAAGTATGACTATGTAAAAGTTGATGGTGGGATATTAGTTCAAGATACTAATAGAGTATTATTGGATGAAATGAAAACAGTTACAAAAAATGAACCAACAGAGCAAGAAAAGAAAGATATGCTATTAGGAATGAAAGTTGTAAAACATGTAAAATCTAATGCAATTGTTGTTGTTAAAGATGGAATGGCAAAAGGTATTGGAACAGGGCAGACAAATAGAATATGGGCTACAATACATGCTTTAGAGCATGCAATAGATGGAACAGTTCTAGCATCAGATGCATTTTTCCCATTTAGAGATTGTGTAGATGAGGCAGCGAAAAAAGGAATTAGAGCAATTGTCCAACCTGGTGGATCAATGAGAGATACAGAATCAATAGAAGCATGTGATGAACATGGGATTGCAATGGTATTTACAGGAATAAGACACTTTAAACATTAGAAATTGTAAAGTACAAAAAAAGAATGTATAATAGAAATAGGAGGTTGTAATGTTCAAATATAGAGTAGACACATTAATATCAAGAGAAGATATTGCGATAAGAGTTAAGGAACTTGCAAATGAAATCAATAAAGATTTTGAAGGTGAAGAAGTATTATTTGTTGGATTACTTAGAGGATCAGTAGTATTTCTTGCTGATTTAGTTAGAGAAATTGAAGTAGAAGCAACAATGGATTTTATGACAGTTTCAAGTTATGGAAATAGTACAGAAAGCTCAAGAGACGTGAAGATAATAAAAGATTTGGAAGAAGATATAAGAGGAAGAAATGTAATAATAGTTGAAGATATTGTAGATACAGGATTTACACTTAGAAAAGTTGAAGATATACTTATGACTAGAGAACCTAAAAAACTAAAAATAGTTACTTTACTTGATAAACCAGAGAGACGAGAAGTGGAGATAGATGTTGAATATATAGGATTTAAGATACAAGATGATTTTGTTGTTGGGTATGGAATAGATTTTGCTCAAAAACACAGAACATTACCATATGTTGGTATTGTGGTTAGGGAGGAAGAGTAATGAGTACATATGTAATAGTTGGAACACAATGGGGAGACGAAGGTAAAGGTAAAATAATAGATGTATTATCTCCAAAAGCAGATTATATTGTTAGATATCAAGGTGGAAATAATGCAGGACATACAGTTGTTGTAAATGATGATAAATTTATTCTTCATTTATTACCATCAGGAATAATAAATTCTAAAGGTAAATGTGTTATAGGAGCAGGCGTTGTAGTTGATATCGATGTTTTATTAGAAGAAATTGCTGTTCTTGAAAAAAGAGGAATGAAGTTAGATAACTTATTCATAGATGAGAGAGCGCATATAATAATGCCGTATCATATAGAGATTGATAAAGCAAAAGAAGAGGCAATGGGAGAGAATAAAATAGGGACAACACAAAGAGGAATAGGGCCTTGTTATATTGATAAGATTGCAAGAAATGGTATTAGAATAGGGGATTTATTAGAGCCTGAAAGATTCCGTGATAAGTTAACATGGAATGTGTTAGAGAAGAACGATATGCTTGTAAGATATGGTAAACCTACATTTGATCTAGAAGAATTGTATAATAAATTTATGGAATTAGCAGATAAGATAAAATTTAGAATAATTGATGGTGTAGTTGAGATAAATGAAGCGATCGAAGAGAAGAAACTTGTGTTATTTGAAGGTGCTCAAGCACTTATGCTAGATATAGATTATGGGACATATCCGTATGTTACATCGTCATCACCGACAGCAGGTGGAGTAACAACTGGAGTAGGTGTATCACCTAGAAAGATAGAGAGAATATTAGGTGTAATGAAAGCATATGTTACAAGAGTTGGAGAAGGGCCTTTTCCTACTGAGCAAGACAATGAAATTGGTGAAAAATTAAGAGCTATCGGACACGAGTATGGGGCAACAACTGGAAGACCAAGAAGATGTGGATGGTTAGACTTAGTTATTGGTAGATATGCTGTGCTTATAAATGGATTGACAGATATTGTTCTTACAAAGATAGATGTACTTACAGGATTTGAAAAAATAAAAGTAGCTGTAGGATATGAAATTGATGGTAAAGTGCATACGAGCTATCCAGGTAACTTGAGAAAATCAAAGCCTCTTAAGATAGTATACGAGGAATTAGATGGTTGGATGGAAGATATAACACAAATAAAGAATTATGAAGAGTTACCTGAGAATTGTAAAAAATACATTGAATATATAGAAAACAAACTAAATTGCAATGTTTCAATGGTTTCAGTAGGACCAGAAAGATCTCAAAATATATACAGACATACATTAGTAGATTAGGGAAAAAGGAGAGGTAAATTTATGGATAAATATCAAAACCCATTAGAGGAAAGATATGCGAGTAAAGAAATGTTATATAATTTTTCTCCTAATATGAAATTTAAAACATGGCGAAAGTTATGGATAATATTGGCTGAATGTGAAAAAGAGCTAGGACTTGATATAATAACAGATGAACAAATCGAAGAACTTAAAAAGTATGCAGATGATGTTAACTATGATGTTGCAAAAGATTACGAAAAGAAACTGAGACATGATGTAATGGCACATGTTCATGCATATGGAGATCAAGCAACGAATGCAAAGAAAATAATACACTTAGGTGCAACAAGTGCATATGTTGGGGATAATACAGACATAATACAAATAAAAGAAGCATTGATAATAATAAAGAAAAAGCTTATTACATTACTATATAGACTTAGCAAATTTGCAGATGATTATAAGGCACTACCAACACTAGGATTTACACATTTTCAAGCTGCACAATTGACAACAGTAGGAAAAAGAGCAACATTATGGATGCATTCAGTAGTTATGGATATTGAAGAATTAGAGTTTAGACTGAACAGTCTAGAATTTCTTGGGGTGAAAGGAACTACTGGAACACAAGCAAGTTTCAAGGAGTTATTTGATGGAGATTACAATAAAGTAAAAGAGCTAGATAGAAATGTTTCATTAAAAGCAGGATTTACAAATGTACAAGGAGTGTCGGGACAAACATATGACAGAAAAACAGATTCTGTAGTATTGAATTTATTATCGGACATAGGACAGTCTGCACATAAATTTACAAATGACTTACGATTACTACAACACTTGAAAGAAATTGAAGAACCATTTGAAAAAAGTCAAATTGGATCAAGTGCGATGGCATATAAAAGAAACCCTATGAGAAGTGAAAGAATAGCTTCATTATCAAAATTTGTTATTTCATTATCATTAAATGGGGCACTTGTTCATTCTACACAGTGGTTCGAGAGAACACTAGATGATTCTGCAAACAAAAGATTATCAATGCCACAAGCATTTCTTGCAGTCGACTCAATATTGTTAATATGGCTGAATATAATGGATGGATTAGTTGTTTATGACAAAGTAATACACGCAAACATTATGAAAGAATTACCGTTTATGGCAACAGAAAACATAATAATGGAAGCAGTTAAGAATGGGCAAGACAGACAAGATGTACATGAAATAATAAGAGAATTATCAATGGAAGAATCAAAAAAAATAAAACTTGAAGGACAACCAAATAACTTAATAGAATCTATAAAAAAAGATGGAAGACTTAAAATATCAAATGAATCACTTGATACGCTATTAACACCATCTAATTTTACAGGATTCGCATCAGAACAAGTAGATGATTATTTAACAAATGTTATAAATCCACTATTAGATAGAAATAAGGAATTTATTGTTGATGAGAATGTGGAATTGAATTGTTAGTGGGAGAAGGACGAAGAATGAATAAGAGAACTAAAAAAGAAATACTAAAAGAGTTTAGCATTACTGAAGATAGCGTTGATACAGAAACTGTTACTGCTCACGAGACACTCTCAATTGTACTTAGTGATGTTAACGAGGTCTTATAAATTATCTGTATAATCAGAATATTTCTTCAAAAGCTAAATTAGAAAGAATAGTTTACGGGTATGGAGAAGGACTGAAATTTTTAAAAACGCTGTTAGATGGAAAGAAAAAATTAACAATTAACGCAGAGGAAATTGAGGGATTAGTGACACGAGGAATTATTATAATAGTAAAAAAAAGAAATAGATCGTATGATGCTCTCATTCCAAGTGATATAAAAGAAGCCATTAGTACATTTCTGACAGATGAACTAATAGAAGAGAGTATAAGATTTAAAGAATTCTCAAATAACGGCAATAGATGAGTATACTAGAGAAAGAGTATTAGAAATAGTAGATGAAAAGAGTGTAACTCATACAACAAAGTTTTTAGAAACACTTGAAAAGAAATGGGGTTAAACTGATAATGGTAGAGAATTTGTGAATCAAGCTGGAGGTAAGAGGAGTAGTTTTGAACTTAAATTAGATGAATTAGGAATAGAATATAGAAGAACTAGACATTGCTCGCATTGGCAAAATGGCAAAGTAGAAAGAGTCATAGATTGGATTCAGAATTTTATGCTAGAAAGCGATTTTTAAGTTATGAAAAAATGATAAGGTTGCTTAAGAAAAATTGTAGTAGATATAATAATACAGCAAGAAAAGTACTAGAATTTAAGACACCTAATTAGTTAGTACTGGAGTATAAAGAAAGATCAGAATTCAAAAACTAAGAAGAGTTTTTATTTTTATTATTTTTGTAACGTATGTTTGACAACTGCACACCATAAAGACTGATATACGAAAATACACCTTGACAAAAATCTCAAAAAAAGGTATATTTAACAAGTATAAAAGTAAAATAAAACAAGCAAAATATATTTTTGTTTATGGAGAGGTGAGTTTAATGAAAAAAATTGATTCTATTCTTTATGGAATAGCCAGTATTTTTGGTTTTGTATCTACTATGAGTGAATCTAACGTTTTTAATAAATATCCTAGAGAATATGAAACAAATGTAGAAAAAGCTATACAAAACAGTTGGATTAAAGTTGGAATAGCGATAGAGGAGTCTATTAATGAGTACTCGAAAAATTAAAAATAATAATAATGATAATTCAAATACTGTAGATTCTAAGAAAACAGTTAAACAAGTAAAAGTTACTGGAGTTAGACACGAGTATAAAGGAATTATACCACCACCTTCTATTATAGACGGATATGAAAAAAATTGTCCAGGAGCAACTGACAGAATATTAGCTATGACAGAAAATCAATTAAAAAGTACACAAACATTAGATAAACTTGATCAGGAGAATAAAAATGAATGTCGTAAGTTAATATTAAAACAAGACGGTGAATTTATAAAGAGAGGTCAGATAATGGGTTTTGTAATTCTACTTACTATGGTATTTGGAGGCATAGTGTTGGTTCTCTTTGATAAATCAATAGGAGGATATTCAATACTTATAGGTTCAATAGTTGTAGAGTTATTCTATGTTATATGGAACAACTCAAACAAGGAAAAGAAGTCTATTAATAACTAAAACATTATATTAAATAATCAAATACTAGGTATGCTTTTAAGGCATGCCTTTTTTAGTGTGTCACATTTTTTAATAATATGGTATAATAAGTAATGAAGCGTTAATTTTTATAATCAATGAAATTAAAGGAGAAAAGACATGGCAGATATGCAAGAAATAGAAAAGAAACTTTGGGAAGCAGCAGATAAGATGAGAAATAATATGGATCCAGCAGAATACAAACATGTTGTATTAGGGTTAATATTTTTGAAATATATATCAGATAGATTTGAAGCACAATATCAAATGATAAAAAATGATAATGGTGATGTTGAAGACAAAGATGAATATACTGCAGAAGGAGTCTTTTTCGTACCTGAAAAAGCCAGATGGGAAAATATAAAAAAAGCATCTCCGTTACCATCAATAGGAGAAGTAATTGATGGAGCAATGTTATCAATTGAAAAAGAGAACTCACAATTGCAAGGTGTGCTTGAAAAAAGATATAGTAGAGAAGAATTAGATAAGACTAAATTAGGGGAACTTATTAATATTATAACTGATATTGAGACATACACAAAGACAAAAACAGAAGAATTAGACTTAATTGGTAGAATATATGAATATTTTCTAGGTAGATTTGCTTCTAGTGAAGGAAAAGGTGGAGGAGAATTCTATACACCATCTTCAATAGTAAAGACTTTAGTAGAGATGATAGAGCCTTATAAAGGAAGAGTGTACGATCCTTGTTGTGGTAGTGGAGGTATGTTTGTACAGAGTGAAGAATTTGTTAAGAATCATCAGGGAAGAATAGAGGACATATCGATATACGGACAAGAAAGTAATTCAACAACATGGAAATTAGCAAAGATGAATTTGGCAATAAGAGGAATAGAAGGTAATTTGGGACAATCATATGCAGATACATTTCTTAATGATCAACATAAAAGATTAGATGCAGACTTTGTTCTTGCAAATCCGCCATTTAACATAAGTGACTGGGGACAAGAAAACATAAAAGATGATGATAGATGGTTATATGGGGTTCCACCAAAAGGAAATGCAAATTACGGTTGGCTACAACATATATTATCAAAATTAAGTCATAATGGAGTTGCAGGAGTCGTATTAGCAAATGGTTCTTTATCAACAAGTACGAATGAAGAATTGATTATTAGAAAAGGAATGCTAGAGGCAGATAAGATAGATGCAATAGTAGCATTACCAGAAAAATTATTCTATACAACAGGAATTCCAGTTTCATTATGGATATTAAATAATAACAAATCAACAAATTCAAATTATAGATCTAGAAAAAATGAAGTTTTATTCATTGATGCAAGAAATCTAGGACAAATGATTGATAGAAAAACGAGAGAATTAACACAAGAAGATGTATCAAAAATAGCAAATGTTTACCATGAGTGGAGAACAAAAGACGGAGATTATATTGATATAGCTGGATTCGTTAAATCAGAAACACTTGAAGAAATAGAGAAGAACAATTATGTATTAACACCAGGAAGATATGTAGGAATAGAGGAAGTTGAAGATGATGGTATTTCATTCGAAGAAAAAATGACAGAATTAACAAAAACACTATCAGGACAGTTCAAAAAATCAAGAGAATTAGAAGAAGAAATAAAAAAACAACTTGCAAGTATAGGGTTTGAGGTGGGGTTGAGTGAGAGTGAAGGGGAAAATATTTATTTATTTTGATACAAATTTCATAAAACATAATGTGGAAGATATAAAATTAGAAGCATTTATTATAAATAAGAACTTAGATAGAATAGTAAACACAGAATGGAGTGAAAAGATAGAGTTTATTGTCCCAGAAGTAGTACTTAGAGAAATTACGCATCAGTTATATAGAAAATATAATGATATAGTTGAAAGGTTAAAAAAAAATTTCAATAATGAATTTATTTTTGATAAGTTAGAAGAGCCACAAAAATATTTAGAAAGAGTTGAAATAGAAGCATATAAATATTTCAAAGATATTGAAGCAAAAAATTTGGACTCAGCTATAAAACTAAAAGCGTTGTATTAAGGTTAAGGTGGGTGAGCTTATGTATGCTTTAATTAATGGAGAAATATATACAGGAGAAGGTATTGTTAAAAATAAAGCTATAATTATAGATGGAAATAGGGTAGAAGCTTTAGTAGATGAGATTCCTAAAGATATTAAAGTAATAGATTTACAAGGGAAAATAGTAGCACCAGCTTTTATAGACTTGCAACTGAATGGTTGCGGTGGAGTTTTGTTTAATGACGAAATTAGCTTAGATACGCTAAGAGTTATGAATGAAACAAATATAAAAACAGGGACTACTTCTTATTTGCCAACACTTATAACGACTACTGATAAAAATATAGAGAAAGCGTTAAAATTGGTAGAAGAAAATGAAAATTTGGAAGAAATAGGGGTATTGGGACTTCATATTGAAGGGCCTTATATTTCAATACCTAAAAAAGGGATACATAATCCTGATTATATAAGAGTTATGTCTGATGAAATTATACATAAAATAGCAAAATTTGGTTCAAGAGTTACGAAAATAATGACGATTGCTCCTGAAAATGCTAAAGTTGAACATTTGAAAGAATTAAGAGGTTCAGGAATAAATTTATCAATTGGTCATACAAATGCCACTTATGAAGAAGCTCTGGAAAAAGTAGAATACTTCAAAATGGCAACACATCTTTTTAATGCAATGAGTTCATTTACTTCAAGAGAACCAGGAGTAATTGGAGCAATATTTGAGAATAAAAGTCTATATACAGGAATAATAGTTGATGGAGTTCATTCTCATTATGGTTCTGTTAAAATAGCAAAAGATATTCTTAAAGAAAAATTATTTTTGGTAACAGATGCAGTTGCTCCAGTAGGAACTAACATGGAATCTTTTATGTTTGAAGGAAATAAGGTGTTATATAAAGACGGTAAATGTATTTCTCCTGATGGTACATTAGGAGGTTCAGCATTAACAATGATAGAGGGAGTACAGAATCTAGTTAAGCATGTTGGAGTAAGTTTGGAAGAGGCGTTATTTATGGCTTCAACATACCCTGCAAAGGCTGTTAAAGTGGATAATGAATATGGATATGTAAAAGAAGGTTATATTGCAGATTTAGTTATACTTGATAAAGAACTTAATATTAGTAATATGATTGTAAAAGGCGAATATAAGTAATATAGTTAACGAGCTCAGGAATGGGCTCTTTTTATTTGAAAAAATTAAGAAAATCACTTTATAGAATTTCTAAAGTATGTTAACATTATATATTCAAGTAATTTATTAGGAGTGAAAGAGATATTGGAAAATTTTATAGAAAAGGTAAAAAATATTTTAAAAGACAAAGTTAAAAGAAAAAAGATTGTTATTGGAATTGCAGTAATTTCAGTTATTTATCTAATGCTAAGTTATTTTGGGATTAATTATACTATGTCCAAGATACATACTAACCTTAAAGTTGACAAGGTAAGGAAAAGACCCGTTAATTTGGAGAAGAAAGAGGCATTCTCTATATTGCTTTTGGGAGTAGATACAGGAGCTATCGGGAGAAAAGGCGGAGGAAGAGCCGATTCGATAATTATAGTTACAGTAAATCCTAAAGAAAATAAAACTACTATGATAAGTGTTCCAAGAGATACTTATACTAAAATAGCTAGGAAAAATAAAACAACAAAAATAAATGAAGCTTATTCTTACGGTGGAGCTGCAACAGTAATAAATACAATTCAAAAAAAGTTTGGAATTCCGATAGATTTTTATGCAGAGGTTAATATGAAAGGACTACAAGATGTAGTAGATGCTCTTGGGGGAGTAACTGTAAAAAGCCCTCTTAAATTTAGTAATTATGGTTATAGTTTTAGAAAAGGTCGAAATAGTTTAAATGGGAAGGAAGCATTGGCTTATGCAACGATGAGGTACGAAGACCCTACAGGTGACTATGGACGGCAAGGAAGACAAAGACAGATAATAGATGCATTAATTGATAAAGTAGTTTCTTTTAGAGAGATCGGAAGAGCGTCGTGTAGGGAAAGAGTGTCTTCGCCTGTGTAGATC
>ERZ650305.362-NODE-362-length-17429-cov-4.895706_pt1 | contig 17429 bp, 9 predicted proteins | sample MGYA00376241_ERZ650305 | MGnify/ENA primary metagenome ERZ650305 (study PRJEB26733, sample SAMN07839276) | wastewater metagenome | biome: urban; feature: artificial channel; material: waste water | place: USA: North Carolina | collected 2016-02-25 ... | reverse complement strand
GTGTATTGGAGGGCACCTGGCAACTAGACGAACCGCAAGCCCCCGATCATGGTTACCGCACCGGACGCATCAAACTGGGAACAGAAAGTAGCGGAGGTTTCCGCAATATTGCGATTACGAACTGTATCTTTGAACATTGCCGTGGATTGGCATTGGAAACGGTAGACGGAGGACATCTGGAAGATATTGTAATCAGTAATATTACAATGAGAAATATAGTCAACGCGCCTATTTTCCTTCGGTTGGGCGCACGTATGCGCAGTCCTGAAGGTACTCCTGTAGGCACCATGAAACGTATTCTTATCAGCGATATCAATGTATGGAATGCCGACAGCCGGTATGCTTCTATCATCAACGGAGTGCCGGGTGCATGTATTGAGGACGTAACTTTTCGGAATATTCACCTCTATTATAAAGGAGGATATAGCGAAGAGGATGGCAAACGTATTCCGCCCGAACAGGAGAAAGTATACCCCGAACCCTGGATGTTCGGCACTATTCCCGCCAAAGGGTTTTATATCCGCCACGCACGGAACATTACCTTCGACGGCATCCGCTTCCACTTTGAACAGCCGGACGGACGACCGCTTTTTGTAACTGATGACGCAGAAAATATAGAATACTATAACACACTGAAAGAATGATGAATAAAAGACAATGGATAGTTCTTTGCCTGCTCGCCGCAGGTGGAGTAATGCAAGCACAACAATGGCCGGACACTCCGGTGGAAGCACGTCCCGGCGCCAGATGGTGGTGGCTGGGAAGTGCCGTAGACGAAAAGAATCTGACGTATAATCTGGAAGAATACGCACGTACCGGAATGGGAGCAGTAGAAATTACTCCTATCTATGGGGTGCAAGGCAATGACGCGAATGAAATTCAGTTCCTTTCTCCCCGCTGGATGGAAATGCTTAAGCATACACAAACGGAAGGAAAACGTACGGGTATTGAGATTGATATGAATACCGGAACCGGATGGCCTTTTGGCGGACCTGAAGTTAGTATAGAAGATGCGGCTACCAAGGCTATCTTCCAGACATACGAAATAGAGGGCGGCAAAGAGATTGAACAGGATATTAATGTGACCGATCCCAAGCAACAACCATTTTCTGTACTAAGCCGGGTGATGGCATATGATGAGAAAGGCAAATGTATCAACCTGACTGCTCACGTCAAAAAAGACAAACTGCAATGGAAAGCGCCTGCCGGCAAATGGAAAGTGATCGCTCTTTACATCGGAAAAACAAGGCAGAAAGTGAAACGGGCAGCTCCGGGAGGAGAAGGCTATGTGATGAATCATCTCTCAAAAAAGGCGGTAAAAAATTATCTTTCCCGCTTTGACCGTGCTTTCAAAAGTAGCAAGACAAGTTATCCACATACTTTCTTCAACGATTCATACGAAGTTTATCAAGCTGACTGGACGGATGATTTCCTGGAACAGTTCGCTCGTAGACGGGGGTATAAACTGGAAGAACATTTCCCCGAATTCCTGGATAAAAACCGTCCGGAAGTTAGCAGACGTATCGTGTCGGATTACCGGGAAACCATTTCCGACCTCTTATTGGAGAACTTCAGTCATCAATGGACAGACTGGGCACACAAAAACGGTAGTATCACCCGTAATCAGGCACATGGTTCGCCCGGTAATCTGATTGATATCTATGCTTCCGTGGATATTCCGGAATGTGAAGGTTTCGGACTGTCGCAGTTCCACATCGAAGGATTGCGTCAGGACTCATTGACCAAAAAGAATGATTCGGACCTGTCTATGCTGAAATATGCCTCCTCGGCAGCTCATATTGCAGGAAAAACGTATACTTCTTCCGAGACATTTACATGGCTGACGGAGCATTTCCGTACTTCCCTGTCGCAATGTAAACCGGATATGGATTTGATGTTTGTTTCCGGAGTCAATCACATGTTTTTCCACGGCACTCCGTATTCTCCGAAAGAAGCCGAATGGCCCGGATGGTTGTTCTACGCTTCTATCAATATGAGTCCGACAAACAGTATTTGGCGTGATGCCCCTTCGTTCTTCAACTATATCACCCGTTGCCAGAGCTTTCTGCAAATGGGACGGCCGGATAATGATTTCCTGATTTATCTTCCGGTATATGATATGTGGAATGAGCAACCGGGACGATTGTTATTATTCACGATACACCACATGGATAAACTGGCTCCTAAGTTTATCGACGCTATCCATCGCATCAACAACAGCGGGTATGACGGGGATTATATTTCCGATAACTTTATTCGCAGTACACGTTTCAAAGACGGACAGTTGGTTACTTCAGGCGGAACGGGCTACAAAGCATTGGTAGTGCCTGCTGCACACCTAATGCCGAGTGATGTATTGGCACATCTTTATGAACTTGCCAAACAGGGAGCTACTATCGTATTCCTCGAAAATTATCCGACAGATGTACCGGGATACGGTCAGTTGGAACAAAAACGCCAAAGTTACCAGCGTACGCTCCGGCAACTTCCGGCTGTTTCTTTCTCGGAAACAACCGTTACTCCAATCGGAAAGGGGAAGATTATCACAGGAACGGATTATGCACGCACATTGGCCAGCTGCAATATTTCTCCCGAAGAAATGAAAACCAAATTCGGACTACAAGCGATCCGAAGAGTGAATGATACGGGACACCACTATTTCATCTCTTCCTTGCAAAATAAAGGAGTGGACGGTTGGATCACATTGGGAACGAATGCAGCCGCAGCCGCTCTCTTCAATCCCATGACCGGAGAATGTGGTGAAGCTAAGGTAAGACAGGCAAACGGAAAAACACAAGTCTATCTGCAATTAAAATCCGGTGAATCGATCATTCTGCAAACATATCAACAACCTTTGCAGGCATCCAAACCGTGGAAGTATGTCAAAGAGCAACCTTTCAGTCTTCGTCTGGATCATGGTTGGAAGTTACACTTCGCCGAAAGCAAACCGGAAATTCAAGGAACATTTGATATAGATCGCCCCTGTTCATGGACCCATATCGATCATCCGGCAGCCCAAACGAACATGGGAACCGGTGTTTATTCCTTAGACATCGAATTGCCGACTTTGCAGGCCGACGACTGGATTCTTGATTTGGGAGATGTACGCGAAAGTGCCCGTGTCCGCATCAACGGACAGGAAGCGGGATGCGCATGGGCAGTGCCTTATCAACTAAAGGTGGGCCAGTTCTTAAAACCCGGAAAAAACCACATCGAGATAGAAGTCACGAATCTCCCTGCGAATCGAATTGCAGAATTAGACAGGCAGGGAGTGCAGTGGCGCAAATTCAAAGAAATCAATATTGTTGATTTGAACTATCGTCCGGCCAATTATGGACATTGGAGTCCATTACCCTCCGGCTTGAATAGTGAGGTACGGCTGATTCCGGTAAATGTGATGCCATAGTTGAGGCATTGTCATATCATCATACTGCAACAAACTAGTTTTTCAATCTTGTACTTAAGACTTTTCAGTGCAAAGATTAAGGGTTTTCAGTGCAGAGATTAGTTTTTTTATGCAGCCGGTAAGTCGTCCCGTTACAATGGGACAATAGGCACATTGCAAAGTGACCAATATCACCTTATAAGATGATATTGGTCACTTTGTAATATGATTACCTGTCTTTGGGAAGATGAGAAGCACTAAAGATACAAAATTAAATAGTAAAAAGCAAGAGTGAGACAGGAAATATAGCTTCATCCCCTGAACGGATTGATTTTATTTCCGAACCGGGGAATGGACTTAAAAGACTATTTTAAATCCATTACAGCCTGCTCCAACTGTTTCAATGCTTTTTCCAGCGTAGCACGTGGACAAGCAACGTTCAACCGCATAAATCCCTCGCCTTCCTTACCGAATGTTGTTCCATCATTCAGCGCCAGATGAGCATCTTCTACAAAAAGACGGTTCAGTTCTTCCTGATTGAGTCCCAATGCGCGGCAATCCAGAAAGATCAAGTAAGAGGCTTGCGGACGGATCATCTTGATAGCAGGAATATGTTCTTTCAAATACGTTTCAGTGAAATCCACATTTCCTTTAATATATGCTACCACTTGGTCCAGCCATTCTGTACCATGACTGTAAGCAGCTGCTACACTTAAATAAGCAAAGAGATGTCCTTCGCTAAACTCGCTTGCTTCCATATATGTCTGGAAACGGTGACGAAGTTCGTCGTTCTCAATAATTGCATAAGAACTAGCCAATCCCGGCATGTTGAATGCCTTGCTGGGAGACATAAAGACAAGAGAGTTCATCCGTGCCTTCTCTGAAATCAAAGCAAAGGTAGGATGTTTGTATGGAGGCAGGGTTAAGTCAGCATGAATCTCGTCAGAGATAACCAATGTGCCGCTTTCATAGCAGATGTCGGCTATCTGAGACAGTTCCTCTTTGGTCCATACACGTCCACCCGGGTTATGAGGGTTGCTTAGAATAAGCAATTTGCATCCTTGAATATCTTGACGGAAGCGGTTGAAATCAATATAATATTGTTCATCTTTCAGGACTAACGGGCTGAATACCACTTCACGTTCATTCTTTTGAGTGACTAAAAAGAAAGGATGATAAACAGGGGGCATTACCATTATCTTATCTCCTTTTTGCGTAAAGCAGTGGATCACAAAAGCCAAGCCGCGAACAATACCGGGAGTGAAAGTCAACATCTCTTCACGGATTGCCCAACCATGGCGCTCCTTCACCCAGTTAATAATAGACTCCGACCATTCTTTGCAAGCAAATGTATATCCGAGTACTTCATGCTCCAGGCGTTTTTTCAAAGCCTCTATGACAAAAGGAGCTGTGCGGAAATCCATATCAGCTACCCACATTGGAATCAGGTCATTGCGTCCCCAACGATTCTCTACTGCATCCCATTTTACGGAATCTGTACCATGACGGTTTATTATTTCATCAAAATTATAGTTCATACTGCATAATATTGTTAGGTTATGTGTATAATAAACAGTTAGCAAAGATAGTTGTTTTCGTGGTATTACCGAAAGGCAGCCTCTAATTTTGTATGCTCTATCAAAACATAGAGGGCCGGAGCAATACAGCATCCGACCCTCATATTCATACCCTGAAAAAAAAACTAAGAACCTATTTGTCTTTATTATTCATTCCAACGATGCACTATAAATCCACGCTTACCATCTTCTGTTTTTAAAGAGATGAAATAGATATGCGGATGGCTCGTCGGACCTGTACCGATACGTTTTTCCAAAATAAACTCGGTCAGTTTAACGGCAGAGGCTGCTTTGTCTGTATACGAAGTCTTAGTGTCATTGATAGTCGTTTCAAACTTCGGATTACGGTTGGCAGCATTCACACAATTTAAATTGTTTGCCCAACCACCGTTAAAGTAGACATAATATGTATCTTTCACTTCACCGTTTTGTTGATACCAGTACATATCTTTTGGCGTCGCATAAGATCCGGTACTGGAAACTCCGGCCGTGTTAATATCGGCACGATAACCATCCCAATAAATACGTGGCGTCGGGTCGTCAAGATTGAGCGGTACCCATAAATCTATGGAACGGCTTTCCTTTTCCTGGTCGGTCACAGTAATAGTTGTACCACCGTCACCTACCACAGTAACAGTTACTGTAGTGCCGGAGATTGCCACAGTAGCTACCCCTTCATTCAGAGATTTAACGGTATAACCGCCATTACCGGTCAGTATTTTCATTTCACGAAGAATAACACCGTCATTATCCAGACGCAATACTTCCACTCCCTCCGGGAGCGATTCGAGTGTCAGTTCCTGAAGTTTACGTACTTCAACCGTCATGAGAGCACGATTGTAGCTATCATCCGAAAGGCGAACGATGGTGCTACCTATGTCACCGCCTGTCAACAGTATCTCGTTGCCGACCACCTCGGCAGTCACCACATCCTCATTATCACTCTCTACACGATAATTCACACCGTCCAAACCAATACCGATATGCAGGACTTCTCCCTCAACGAGCACCGGATTGTGCGTAGTAAGCGGAACATTGACATAAGGGTAATACACATCTTTGTCATTTTCACATCCCGTCATCAAGCAGAGAAGAGCCAGAAAAGGGATAAAGGATAAATATTTTATTTGTTTCATTGATTCAAGATTTTTAAAGCCCGATTAAATCTCCCCAAGGGAATATCCGGACAGACTGTTAGTTTTATCAAGTTCTGCAATATCCCGTCTTATTAAAACAGAAAGAAGCATAATTGCCATCCCATTAATAATTAGGATTCTGATTTATCGGCCTGCTGCAACGAGGCACCTTACTGCCTACTTTTGTACATTACGAATGGTTTGGCAATATCAAAATTAACCATGACGAACTTTTCATCCGGATCATCGAGAAACTGCTTCCTATCGTAGAAGCGAATAATGAACCCAGAAAGGTTATCGTATTGTCCGACGTGCTTTTCTCGTTTGACGGAATGAGCGAAACGGCATTGACTTTCAAAATAAAAGCACTCAAGAAACTTGGACAAAAAGCGTATGCACAAAGTGTTTATGACCGTTTCCAAAAGGAGTACCAGCAACTCTATGGAGAGAAGTATAAGGAGAATTCGTTAGAAGAATAAAGACTTGATGCCATGCCTGGGAAACTTTTTTAGTCAAAAGAATAAAGGAACCTATTATAATTAATCATTTTATTAGGCACTTTTAAATAATTGTGTTCCTATCGATAAGAGTAGAGACTTAAAAAAAGCATAAGAGAAATCTCCTAATTGCTATTTACATAGAAAAATAGTACTTTTGTACTCCATTCAAAAAAGAATTTATGACGAAAGCATTATTTTTTGATATAGACGGAACATTGGTCAGTTTTGAAACTCACCGCATCCCGTCGTCTACCATTGAGGCACTGGAAGCCGCCCGTGCAAAAGGACTGAAGATATTTATCGCTACGGGACGTCCGAAAGCCATTATCAACAACCTCTCCGAATTGCAAGACCGGAATCTGATTGATGGATATATCACCATGAACGGGGCTTACTGCTTTGTCGGGGAACAGGTAATCTATAAAAGTGCCATCCCCCAGGACGAAGTAAAAGCGATGGGAGATTTCTGCGAGAAAAAAGGCGTTCCCTGTATCTTTGTAGAGGAACACAACATTTCCGTTTGCCAGCCCAATGACATGGTGAAAAAGATATTCTATGATTTCCTGCACGTGAATGTGATTCCGACTGTATCTTTCGAGGAGGCAACCAGTAAGGAAGTCATCCAAATGACACCCTTTATCACGGAAGAGGAAGAAAAAGAAATCCGTCCGTCTATTCCTACCTGCGAGATAGGCCGATGGTATCCTGCATTTGCCGATGTGACCGCCAAAGGAGACACCAAGCAAAAGGGCATTGATGAAATAATCCGCTATTTTGATATTAAACTCGAAGATACCATGGCTTTCGGAGACGGAGGAAATGACATCAGCATGCTCCGCCATGCAGCCATCGGAGTAGCCATGGGACAAGCCAAAGAGGATGTGAAAGCCGCTGCCGATTATGTGACAGCTCCCATCGACGAGGATGGCATCAGCAAGGCAATGAAGCATTTTGGTATTATCTGATTATGAGCGTAGACACCAATAACGCAGCGTTTCAGGACGCCCTGAACCTGATTCAATATACGCGTCAATCGGTTTTCCTGACCGGGAAAGCGGGTACAGGGAAATCTACATTCCTGCGTTACGTCTGCGAAAATACCAAAAAGAAACACGTTGTACTCGCCCCGACAGGCATCGCTGCTATCAATGCCGGAGGAAGTACGATGCATAGTTTCTTCAAACTCCCTTTCTATCCGCTGCTGCCGGATGACCCGAACTTGAGTCTCCAGCGTGGTCGTATCCATGAATTTTTCAAATACACCAAGCCTCACCGGAAGCTGTTGGAACAAATAGAACTGGTCATCATCGACGAGATTTCAATGGTAAGGGCGGATATCATTGATGCCATCGACCGAATCCTACGTGTATACTCTCACAATCTGCGTGAACCTTTCGGAGGAAAACAACTGTTATTGGTAGGCGACGTATTCCAACTGGAGCCCGTCGTAAAAAACGACGAACGGGAAATATTGAACCGCTTCTATCCTACACCCTATTTTTTCTCTGCCAGAGTATTCGGCCAGATAGACCTGGTATCCATCGAACTTCAAAAGGTATACCGCCAAACAGACCCCGTTTTTGTCGGCGTCCTCGACCATATCCGGAACAATACAGCCGGAGCGGCTGATCTGCAACTACTGAACACCCGTTATGGAAGCCAGATAGAAGAATCGGAAGCTGATATGTATATCACTCTGGCCACCCGTAGAGACACGGTAGACTCTATCAACGAAAAGAAACTGGCGGAACTTCCCGGAGACCCAATTACTTTTGAAGGAGTCATCGAAGGAGATTTCCCCGAAAGCAGTCTACCCACCTCACAAGAGCTCGTACTGAAACCCGGTGCACAAATCATCTTTATTAAAAATGATTTCGACCGCAGGTGGGTAAACGGTACCATTGGTGTCATTGCCGGAATTGATGAGGAAGAAGAAACCATCTACGTTATCACCGACGATGGAAAAGAATGTGACGTAAAGCGTGAATCATGGCGCAATATCCGTTATCGCTACAACGAAAAGACAAAAGAAATAGAAGAAGAAGTCTTAGGTAGCTTCACACAATATCCCATTCGGTTAGCTTGGGCCATCACTGTCCATAAGAGTCAGGGACTGACTTTCAGCCGTGTAGTCATCGACTTCACAGGTGGTGTATTTGCAGGTGGACAAGCATACGTGGCACTAAGCCGCTGTACCTCACTGGACGGTATTCAGCTCAAAAAGCCTATTAACCGTGCTGACGTCTTCGTCCGCCCCGAAATCGTAAACTTTGCCGGACGTTTCAACGACCGGCAGGCTATCGACAAAGCTCTGAAACAAGCGCAGGCCGACGTGCAATACGCTGCTGCTTCACGCGCTTTCGACAAAGGAGACATGGAGGAATGTCTGGAACAGTTTTTCCGCGCCATTCATTCCCGCTATGATATTGAGAAATCTGTTCCCCGCCGTTTTATCCGACGTAAACTTGGTGTCATAAACACCTTGAAAGAGCAGAATAAGAAACTCAAAGAGCAAATGCGCGAACAGCAGGAACGCCTCCGCCAATATGCTCACGAATATCTATTAATGGGTAACGAATGTATCACCCAGGCACACGACTCACGTGCCGCCCTCGCCAACTACGACAAGGCACTTAGTCTCGACCCTAATTATGTGGATGCCTGGATACGCAAAGGAATCACTCTCTTCAACAACAAAGAGTATTTCGATGCTGAAAACTGCTTCAACATTGCAGTCACCCTCTATCCGGCAAACTTTAAAGCTGTCTATAACCGCGGAAAGCTCCGGCTAAAAACAGAAAACACAGAAGGTGCCATTGCCGACCTGGACAAGGCCACCAGCCTGAAACCGGAACATGCCGGTGCACACGAACTCTTCGGAGACGCTCTGTTGAAAGTCGGGAAAGAAGGAGAAGCCGCCTTACAATGGAGAATTGCAGAAGAACTTAGAAAGAAAAAATAGCCTATTCTTCCCGACCTCCGCACCTATCCATCTTTGTCATCTACACACTTACATAAAAATCATCCTACACACAATATCTCCATCAAACAGTGCCCCCGCATGGCCTCCCGGCCTCGTTTTTCCGACGTCAAGCGCAGGTGGTTTCTCCGGCGTTAAAAAGGGCAGACTGTTTGAGCGTAGCGAGTTTCTGCCCTTTAGCCGGAGGAAACACCGGAGTAGTCGGAAAAACGCAGCCTTGATTCTTTCTTTTTGGTTCCTTTTCTTTCGTATCAAGACGAAAGAAAAAGAACTGATTCTCCCTCTATATCAAAAACTTTTATTAGTTTTGCTCTTTGTAATATCTCAAACTCTTAAAATAGAAGCAAATGAAAAAAGGTTTGAAAATCGCAGCTATCACAGTAGGAGTCATCATCATTCTGATGTTCCTTCTTCCTTTCGCCTTCCAGGGAAAGATAGCCGACATTGTAAAAACAGAAGGCAACAAGATGCTTAATGCACAATTTGACTTTAAGAACCTTAACATTAGCCTGTTCCGTAACTTTCCACAGGCTTCTGTCACTCTCGAGGATTTCTGGTTAAAAGGTACTGGTGAATTTGCCAACGACACCCTTGTACAGGCCGGAGAAGTTACTGCCGCAGTCAACTTATTCTCTCTTTTCGGAGATAGCGGTTACGATATTTCTAAAATATTTATTGAAGATACACGTTTACATGCCATTGTATTGCCGGACGGACGTGCCAACTGGGATATTATGAAACCGGATACAACAGCAACAGCCGAAGCTCCTGTTTCAGAAGAAGAAGCATCTTCTCCTTTCAAAGTGAAGCTACAACGCTTTGTTATCAAAAACATGAACCTGATTTATGACGATCAACAAGGGAAGATGTATGCTGATATCCGCGACTTTAACGCAGTCTGCGCCGGAGACTTAGGAAGTGACCGCACTACTCTGAAGTTGGAAGCGGAAACCAAATCACTTACTTACAAGATGAATGGAATCCCTTTCCTGGCCAATGCCAATATCTCCGCAACAATGGATGTGGATGCCGACCTTGCCAATAACAAATACACATTAAAAGACAACACCATCCGCCTCAACGCCATTCAGGCAGGTATCGACGGTTGGGTAGCCTTGAAAGATCCGGCTATCGACATGGACTTGAAACTTAACACGAACGATATCGGGTTTAAGGAAATCTTGTCACTGATTCCAGCCATTTATGCAACGGAATTCTCCAGTCTGAAAACAGACGGAACCGCTACGCTTACTGCAACGGCCAAAGGTATCTTGCAAGGCGACACCGTTCCTGCATTCAACATTGATATGCAAGTCAAGAATGCCATGTTCCGCTATCCGGCTTTACCGGCAGGAGTGGATCAAATCAATATCAGTGCCAACGTCCAGAACCCGGGAGGAAATATCGACCTGACGACGGTCAATATCAATCCTTTCAGTTTCCGTCTTGCCGGAAATCCGTTTAGCCTGACGGCTAATGTAAAAACACCGATCAGCGATCCGGACTTTAAAGCTGAAGCTAAAGGGATTCTCAATTTAGGTATGATAAAACAAGTCTATCCACTTGGAGATATGGAGTTGAACGGTACCATTGACGCCGATATGCAAATGTCAGGACGCCTTTCCTATATCGAAAAAGAGGAATACGAACGTATGCAAGCTTCAGGTACTATCGGACTGACGGGTATGAAACTCAAAATGAAAGATATGCCGGACGTAGAAATCAAGAAGTCTCTCTTCACTTTCACCCCGAAATACCTCCAGTTGAGCGAGACAACCGTCAACATCGGAAAGAATGATATCACAGCCGACAGTCGGTTTGAAAACTATATCGGTTACGCATTGAAAGGTACTACATTGAAAGGAAACCTGAATATTCGTTCCAACTATTTCAATCTGAACGACTTCATGGCCGCTTCTGCGGATGAAGCGACTGCATCAGAAACTGCGTCTACCGACTCCGTAGCTACAGCTGCCACGGGTATTATGGAAGTTCCCCGCAACATCGACTTCCAAATGGACGCTAACCTGAAACAGGTGTTATTCGATAAGATGTCTTTCAATAATATGAACGGCAAGCTTGTGGTAAAAGATGGCAAAGTGGATATGAAAAACCTCTCCATGAACACCATGGGTGGCAACGTGGTCATGAACGGCTACTACTCCACTGCCAACGTAAAGAAGCCGGAAATGAAAGCCGGATTCAAACTCTCCAATATCGGTTTCGCACAAGCTTACAAAGAATTGGACATGGTGCAGAAGATGGCTCCTATCTTCGAAAACCTGAAAGGTAATTTCTCCGGAAGTATTAATATACTGACAGATTTGGATGCAACCATGAGCCCTGTACTGAATACAATGCAAGGTGATGGCAGCCTTTCCACCCGTGATCTTAGTTTGAGCGGAGTGAAAGCAATCGACGAAATAGCCGATGCCGTTAAACAGCCAAGTCTGAAAGACATGAAGGTGAAAGATATGACACTGGATTTCACCATCAAAGACGGACGCGTAGAAACCAAACCGTTCGATATCAAGATGGGAGACTACACATTGAATCTTTCCGGTAGCACAGGCCTCGATCAAACCATCGACTACTCCGGAAAAGTGAAGTTGCCGGCATCTGTAGGCAATATCTCTAAACTAATGACTCTTGACTTGAAGATCGGAGGTTCATTTACCTCTCCGAAAGTCAGCGTCGATACTAAAAGCATGGCCAATCAAGCTGTCGAGGCTGTAGCCGATGAAGCTATCAGCAAACTCGGACAGAAACTGGGACTGGACTCTGCCGCTACCGCCAATAAGGATTCAATCAAACAAAAGGTGACAGAGAAAGCAGCAGAAAAGGCACTGGATTTCTTAAAAAAGAAACTCAAATAAGAGAGAAGGAGAATGAATTATGCTTCTGAAGCTATATGACAAAAATAATAACCCGCAGGATTTACAACGAATCATCGACATCCTGAATGACGGCGGACTGATTATCTATCCCACTGATACGATGTACGCCATCGGCTGTCATGGTTTGAAGGAACGTGCTATAGAACGGATATGCCGGATCAAAGAGATAGACCCTAGAAAGAACAATCTGTCTATCATCTGTTATGACTTGAGTAGCATCAGCGAATATGCGAAAGTAGACAATAATATATTCAAGCTGATGAAGCATAATCTTCCAGGGCCATTCACCTTTATTTTGAACGGAACCAACCGGTTACCCAAAATCTTCCGCAACCGGAAAGAAGTGGGTATCCGTATGCCGGATAATAATATCATCCGCGAAATCGCACGCCTGCTGGATGCTCCCATTATGACGACCACTCTGCCCTACGAAGAGCATGAGGACTTGGAATATATGACAGATCCCGAACTGATAGATGAGAAGTTCGGTGACATTGTCGATCTGGTCATTGACGGAGGTATCGGAGGTATAGAACCTTCCACTGTAGTGAAATGTACCGACGACGAACTGGAAATCATCCGGCAAGGGAAAGGCTGGCTGGAAGAGGTATAAAAGCCGAAAAATGAATCGAACTGGTATGCTATATGATAGGAACGTGAATAAATAAGTTTTATTATTAGTAGCATGCCAGTTCGTTTATACACAGCAAAACAACGATTGGTTATCCCCCCAACAAACCAAAATCATCATATTCATCATGAAAAAATTAAATCACATCGGCATCTTTCTTGTATGTCTATTCATTACTATCCAATCATTTGCAAGTGAACCCATACGGGTAGCGTGCATAGGAAACAGTATTACTTATGGAGCATTCATCCCCAACCGGGAAATGAACTGCTATCCGGCACAACTTCAAGCTTATCTGGGAGATGGGTATGAGGTCAAAAACTTCGGAGCCTCTGGTCGAACTATATTGTCTAAAGGAGATTACCCATATTCCGAAACAGATACCTACAAAGCATCTCTGGAATATCAGCCCGATATTGTATTAATCAAATTAGGTACTAACGATACCAAACCGCAAAACTGGAAATACAAAAACGAATTCAAAGACAATTACCAGACATTAATTGACACATACCGGAATCTGAAATCACATCCACGTATTATTCTCCTGACTCCTATCCGTTGTTTCCTGCCGGAGGGTTCGGAAATCAATGCACAACTGATAGAAAACGAGGTACGCCCCACGGTGGAAGAATTGGCCTGGAAAAATCAACTGGAAATTATCAATCTGTTTAATCTCTTCGGCGACCAGTGGGATTCGGTTATGCTACCGGACAAACTGCACCCCTCTTCTATCGGAGCAGGAGTCATGGCCCAAAAGATATATGAATATCTCGCTGTAAAAGCAACAGCTTCTCCAACAAAGCTGCAGACATCACTGGGAATACAAGATGCCAAACGATTCAACTTCCATGGACACCAAGGGTATGAATTTGAGAATGAGGGAGTAAAATGCCTTGTAGTAGAGCCCGCAAAAGAAGCCATAGGAAAACCTTGGATGATTCGTGCACGCTTTTGGGGGCATGAGCCACAGACTGACATAGCATTATTGGAACATGGCTTTCATATTGTTTACTGTGATGTAGCCGACTTATATGGCTCGGATAAAGCTGTTCAACGCTGGAATAGTTTTTACAAGCGAATGGTGAAAGCCGGATTCAACAAGAAAGTGGCACTTGAAGGGATGAGTCGTGGCGGGCTGATTGTCTATAACTGGGCGGCACAAAACCCGGAAAAAGTGGCATGTATTTATGCAGATGCCCCCGTAATGGACTTCAAAAGTTGGCCTATGGGACAAGGTAAATCTGCCGGTTCCGCCATGGATACGAAACAACTTCTCAATGCTTACGGTTTTAAAAACGAAGCTGAAGCGTTGAACTGGAAAAAGAATCCGATAGACTGTGCACCGACAATGGCAAAAGCTGGAATCCCCATCCTGCACGTGGTAGGTGATGCTGACCAAGTGGTGTCGGTTGCTGAAAACACAGCCATTTTCGAACAACGTATGGAGGAATTGCATGCACCAATTACTATTATTCATAAGCCTGGAGTGGATCATCACCCGCACTCCCTCAACAATCCCGAGCCTATTGTGCAGTTCATCCTCAAAGCTACGAACAGGGCGGAAAATATGTGTGTGCATCCTGTACCGGGAAATGAATTCCGTTCGGCAGCCGGATGGACCCAAAACTCGGACTGGAACAGCGTAGCAAAAGACATAACCGCCACTCTCAATGGGAAACATTTAAAACTGTTGTTATTGGGAAATTCCATCACACAAGGTTGGGGAGGTAACAGAAAAGAAGTGACTTACAAGCCCGGCAAAGAGGCTATGGACAATGCCATAGGAAAGGATAATTGGGAAAGTGCCGGCATATCCGGCGACCGCACGCAAAACCTGCTTTGGCGTGTCCGTTATGATAACTACAATAGTTGCCACCCTGAAAACATAGTGATTGCCATTGGAATTAATAATCTGATAAGTGGAAAAGACAGTCCCGAAAACACGGCTGAAGGAATTATCGCAGTAGCCAATGAAGTACGGAAGCAATTCCCCGAATCACGTATCATTCTTTTAGGTCTGTTTCCATCCGGTAAGGAACAACAGAGTAAAGTGCGCACACAATGTGATAAGATTCATGACATATTACAACATCACCGATTCGAGAAAGTTGAATATATCAATCCCACCAAATGGTTCACCGAAGCGGACGGAACTATGAAAGACGGACTTTATGGAAATGATTACATTCATTTCACTGGTGAAGGATATAAAGTAGCAGCAACAGAAATAGCCAAAATACTTGCTCGTTAGACAATCATCCAAAATCTAATCTTCACATAATAGTATCAGAAATTAAAAGGGCTGCGTCACATTTTCAGTGCGCAGCCCTTATTTCTATTATTTCATCACAAATTACTTAATCAATGATTCCGGATCCAAATGAGCAGATTCGATATCTTTGAAGTAACGGTAAGTACCCACTTTCAATTCAGCTGTAGCAGCATCATCACAAACGATAATACCCTTTTCATGCATTTGCAATGCACTGATTGTCCACATCTGTGTGATAGCACCTTCTACCGCATGATACAAAGCACGAGCTTTGTTATGACCATTTACAATAATCATCACTTCTTTTGCAGAAAGCACAGTACCTACTCCCACTGTCAAAGAAGTCTTAGGAACTTTGTTGATGTCATTATCAAAGAAACGGGAGTTAGCAATGATGGTATCCATTGTTAACGTTTTCTGACGAGTGCGTGAAGTCAATGAAGATCCCGGTTCGTTGAATGCAATATGTCCGTCAGGACCAATACCACCCATGAACAGGTCGATGCCACCGTATGACTTGATCTTTTCTTCGTAACGTGCACATTCTGCATCCAGATCCGGAGCGTTACCATTCAGAATATTAGTATTCTCGGGTTTAATGTCGATATGACCGAAAAAGTTATTCCACATGAAAGAATAATAGCTTTCCGGATGTTCTTTCGGCAATCCTACATATTCGTCCATGTTGAATGTTACCACATTCTGGAAGGAAACGATTCCTTTCTTATTCAGGTCGATCAAAGCTTTATACATGCCCAGAGGAGATGATCCGGTGGGACAGCCCAATACAAATGGTTTCTCGGGGGTTGGATTGGCAGCTTTTATTTTAGCGGCAACGTAATGTGCAGCCCACAGAGATACGGACTGGTAGTCCGGCTGAATAATAAGTCTCATAAGTCGATTATTTTATAGGTTAGTTAATAAATTATCTCATTCACTGTTTTAACGATCTTTCTTCAAACGGTCCGCCATGGCACGTGCCAGATTTTCGCACTGGGTATAAGTCAGGTCTTTCATAGCCTGCTTCATCTCCACCGGATCACCGACCAATTCGAATTTGCTCTTTTCCGCAAACTCTGCCAGACGTTTCACAGCAGCACCTGCCCATGTGAAAGAACCGAAGTAACCCAAATAGCGTCCCTTCACCTCACGCAACAGAATCTTTGAGAGCAGCGCTTCCACTTCCGGGAATATCTGATTACTATAAGTGGGAGAACCGATAATCAATCCCTTGTAACGGAAAATATCCGCTATAATATAAGAAGGATGGCTCTTTGTCACATTATGCATGACAATGTTCTTAACACCCTGTGCCGAAAGCTCTTCTGCAATAGCTTCCGCCATTTGCTCCGTATTTCCATACATGCTTCCATAAGCAATAACAACACCTTCGTCTGCATCATAACGACTCAAACGGTCATAGATACCAATTACCTTGGCAATATTCTCTGTCCATACCGGTCCATGTGTAGAGCAAATAGCAGAAATAGGTAGTCCGCCCAATTTTTGCAAAGCTTTTTGCACAGGGCTTCCGTATTTGCCTACGATGTTAGAGTAGTAACGAACCATTTCCCCCCAATACTTATCCACATTGATCCGCGTATCCAGGAATCCGCCATCTACAGTGCCAAAGCATCCGAATCCGTCGCCGGAGAAAAGAACGCCGTCCGTTTCATCAAAAGTCATCATCGTTTCCGGCCAATGCACCATCGGAGTCATATAAAAACGCAGTTTATGATGTCCCAAAGCTAAGAAATCACCTTCCTTTACCAGATACTGTTCGCCGGTTACACCGTAGAAACCTTCAATCATACCGAAGGTCTGCTTGTTACCCACGATAATAATTTCCGGATAATGTTGCTTAATCAGTCGGATAGATCCCGAATGATCCGGTTCCATGTGGTTTATAATCAAATAATTAATAGGACGTTCTCCAATCACTTGCTTGATCTTACGCAAGTAGACTTCAAAATAACAAATATCTACCGTATCCACCAATGCCACCATTTCATCATCAATCAGATAAGAGTTATATGAAACTCCATAGG
>ERZ650305.348-NODE-348-length-17792-cov-4.150533_pt1 | contig 17792 bp, 10 predicted proteins | sample MGYA00376241_ERZ650305 | MGnify/ENA primary metagenome ERZ650305 (study PRJEB26733, sample SAMN07839276) | wastewater metagenome | biome: urban; feature: artificial channel; material: waste water | place: USA: North Carolina | collected 2016-02-25 ... | reverse complement strand
CAAATGGTCGGTGCTTAAATAATGGTTTCATCAAAAATGGTTCATCTTATACCACACATAAATATGCAAAATATCCTGCATAGCATAAAAGCATAACGACACCACACGTTTTCCGTAATTCCCTGTTCTTGTACGTCCCAATCCATAAAACCAGACCTGCCAGAATTGCGATTCCTGTGTCTACAATAAATTTAGTTTCAAATGGCACAGGACAGATCAGTGCGGCTGTTCCAATTACAAATAAAATGTTAAAAATATTGCTTCCGACAATATTTCCGATTGCAATCCCTGCATTTCCTCTTTTTGCCGCTGTCACAGATGTTACCAGCTCTGGAAGAGATGTTCCGAGAGCAACAATCGTCAGTCCGATAAAACGCTCACTCATTCCAAAGTATCGTGCAATCTCGGTTGCCCCGCTGACGGCAAAATCACTTCCTTTTACAACCAGGACGCCGCCTGCCACCATCAAAAGAAGACATTTCCAGACAGGATAATTTTTCGCTTCCTCCTCTTCCGGATTTTCCCCTTTTTTCGACATTACAAACAAATAGCCAAGATATACAAGAAACAGTACCCATAAGACTATGCCCTCGGCAAACGTTACTTTTCCTCCTGTGATTCCGCATATCATTAAAACTACCGTAACAAACATCATAAACGGTATTTCATAAAACAAGGTAGACCTTTGTATTGCCACATTTGTTATTAATGCCGTAAGTCCGAGAATAATAAAAATATTCAAAATATTGCTTCCAACCACATTTCCTATCGTAATTCCTGCGTTCTGCTGCATCGCTGCGGTAATACTTACAGCAGCCTCCGGCATACTCGTTCCCATTGCAACAATGGTAAGTCCGATAATCAGCTGGGGAATTCCAAACTTTCTTGCTATGCTTGCAGACCCTTCCACAAACCAGTCTGCTCCTTTTACCAGAAAAAGGAAACCCACTATCAAAATCCCTGCCTGTAACATCATACGTATCTTCCTCTCTTTCTTTTGCATTCTTTGCAGCAGGTGTTATAGGCATAAAAAAAGAGACTCCTACTGCATCTACAGTAAAAGTCTCGCTATTTAATCACTTTCCGAGTTATTGAATATCAATAGCTGTACTGACGAAGAAGTGAACACGGTTGGCTAGCTACTCCCTTTTATTTTTCCAGTTTATCAAATTTCTTTTTTTTCGTCAACGTTTTTTATTTCTCTTTGTTAAAAGAAAAAATAGAGTATGGATTGTTTCCATACCCTTTTGATTTTCACAAATCCTTTGTCTGGTTCTGGTTTTATTACATCATCATTGAGGAAAATCATATCATTATTCTTACACCATGCCGGAATCCATCTTCTGCAAATCCAAAAAACCTCCAAACTGAATCACTCTGTATGATTTCAGTTTGAAGGTTCTGGTCATTCTTTATTCCAGGTTCATGCACAATCCCCAATCCTGGTCATTGGCATACGGATCGGCAAAATCGGTTTTCTGGCCGTTGACGGAATACGGATACAGGTACGCACAGGTCGCTGTTCCATCCTCAAAGAACATGGACAGCACGCCCGCAGGGAATGCTCACCGCGAATATTATATTCTTCGTTTCCGGTCAGGCGAGCGTAGCGCTTGAAGGTTCGACCGTTTTCTGCACTCCAGTAGTGCGGGAAAGTGTCTCCGAAGACTCTGCGTTTTCCGAACCAGTAGCCGTCCCAGTGGCGGATTGCAGTTTCATGCAGATGATAATCCGGCTGCTGGCCGTCGAAGAGTTCGAGGACGGCGATCTGCTGCTCGGCTCCGCGCAGGTATTTTTCTTCCCCGGTCACTTCGTAAACCTGAAGAATGACTTCGGCCGCCGGCTGTACGATCGATTGTTCGTAATTTACTTCCGAAGCCGGATAAGCCGTTCCAATCTCAATCAGTTGATCAGCATGACATCGAAACAGATCTTTTACTGTTTTCAGATCCTTCTGTTCTCCTGCTTTTTCCAACTCATGACAGAGCATCACAATCGGCATTTCAATCGGATAAAAACGGAATCCATCCTGTTCATAAAATTTCTCTGTGATATGAACTGCTGTCTTCAGATCTTCTTTTTCTCCCCACAGCTTCCAGCATTCAAGAAAGAATGTCACTGCCCATGGGTAGTTGTAAAGTCGGAAATAGCTGTTGTCTTTTCCCGAGCAGTTGCAAACAAGACCCGTCGCTGCATTTACCAGCTCGCGAAGATAGAACGCATGATACTCACGAAGACTCTGCTCCGCTTTTTCCCGGTCTTTTAAAAGATTCTGCTGCAGTGCCCGTGCAATCAGCACGCCCATTCCCGTACGCTCTCTTCCGGCATTGAAATCATTCTCCGGCGTGCAGACGAGAATTTTTTCTTCGTTATCATACGGCAGATATGCGCCCTGCAGTTCTTTGATCTTTCCATGATACTGCTGGTGACCGACGATAAACGCACACCGTTTTGCCGCCAGTGTTTCCGGCCGCTCCTGCACGAGAAGACGGCAGGTGGTTTTCACCTCGTCGGCACAGATCGAAAGCACATACTCTCCTGTTTTTTCATTTTCAAACAGATATTCATAAACACCATTTTCCGTCTTTTCCAGCGATGTTCCGTTTACCGTTACATTTTCTGCCTGAAATACCGGTTCAATGGTTACCTTACTCGTCTCTCCCGGATAAATCACATACTGCTCCGCATCCACCAGAATCACCTGGGAAAATGCTCTTAATTTCTCCCGGAAATCTTCGCGTCCCTGATGCGGAAATACTTTCCACTCCAGCGTCATCGTGTCTCCCGGTGCAAATTCCTGTGCGGACGGGTGCAGCCAGAAGCAGCCTCTGTCATTGCTCTGCAGTTTCAGATCGCGCTCAATACTGTAAGCAGAAAGACTGCCTTTTGTGAGCACCATTCCCAGATGCGGAGCCGCACCACCCATGCGGAGCGCCATAATATAACTGGTATTCTCTCCACAGAAAACATGTGCATGACACCGATAGTCACGGCAGGTCACACTGTCCGTGTAGCGGTCCTGCAACGGAAATGAAACCTCAATACTTCCGGCATTTGTAAAATACGGATGCGCACCGTTGTAAGAAACCACAATCTTCGTTGTCAGCACATCTCCGTCTTTCTCATTCTGCACCTCCGCTGAAAACTCCGGAGGACATTTCACTTCGGCATACGGAAAATCCTCACGCAACCAGTTCATCTGTTTTGGATCTTTGGAAAATACAATTTCTTTCACGTTCCCAACTCTCATTTTTTATTTCCCCTTTCGTTTTTTCTTTGATCCCGCTTTTTGAACTCCATGTAAAATTTATTTGCTGCTTTGATCATACTATATCTACATGCTCTTTTCTATATCTCTTTTTCCGTTTTACTTTATTTTTTCTTTCTTGCCGATAGTATTTTTTCTCAATTTTTGCTATACTGAAAATGTATGCGTATCAAACTCCGGCATTGCTCTTTCAAGCTGCCGACACATACATAAACTTCATAAAAGGGGGTATCTTTTTCATGGATACGTATGTCATTTTAAAAGACCTGGCAATCATTATCGTATTCGCAAAATTGTTTGGTATTCTTGCCAGAAAATGCAAGGCTCCGCAGGTTGTGGGCGAGCTGATTGCCGGTATTGTCCTTGGACCCAGTGTGCTGGGACTCGTTCAGCAGTCTGACTTTCTCGCACAGATGGCGGAGATCGGTGTCATTTTGCTGATGTTCTCCGCAGGTCTTGGCACCAGCCTGAAGGATCTGCTCCGCACCGGAGTGAAATCCCTGCTGATCGCCTGTGCCGGTGTTTTTGTTCCTCTCGTTCTTGGAGCCATCTTATACATGAGCTTTTATGGCTTCTCTGCTGTCGGAACGGAAGAATTTTACCACGCTGTTTTTATCGGTGTTATTCTGACTGCAACATCGGTCAGCATCACCGTACAGGCCTTGAAAGAACTCGGCAAGCTGAAAACAGAGGTTGGAACAACCATCTTAAATGCAGCCATCATCGACGATGTCATTGGTATCATTGTGCTGACTGTTGTCATCGGTTTTAAAGATCCGACATCCAATCCGCTGAAAGTAGCAGCCTCCACCATTCTGTTTTTTGCCCTTGCGATTGTGCTCGGTTTTCTCTGCTTTAAGCTGTTCAACCGCATGAACTCCGTATTTCCGCACACCCGCCGTCTCCCGATTCTGGGTCTTGCGCTCTGCTTCGGACTGTCCTACATTTCCGAAAAATATTTCGGCATCGCCGATATTACCGGTGCATACGTTGCGGGCGTTATCCTGTGTTCCCTCGATTCTTCCGATTACATCGAAGAAAAAATGGATATCAGCTCCTATATGATTTTCGGACCGATTTTCTTTGCAAGTATCGGACTCAAAACAACGCTCAGCGGCATGAACGAGAAATTCGTACTCTTTGCCATCTGTTTCGTCATCGTCGGCCTTGTCGCAAAAATCATCGGCTGTGGCCTGATGTCAAAGGGATGCGGCTTTACCTGGGGCGACAGCCTGAAAATCGGTGTCGGTATGATGACCCGTGGTGAAGTCTGTCTGATCGTTGCGCAAAAGGGTCTGAATGCAGGCTTTTTATCCGGCGATTTCTTCAGTGCCGTGATTCTGCTGATTCTCTTCTCGAGTATTGCAACACCGATTATGCTGAAAATCTTATACGCGAAAATGCCGACGGCAAAAGATTCTGCAAAGGCATCCTGACTTTCCTTTTACCAAAACAGGGCGCTGTGCCATTTCCTGCACAGCGCCCTGTTTTTTTCGTATCAACCGGTAAGTTCTGATTTCTTCTACCACAGAATCTTCTCTGCCTCAGCTCCATCCGCAAACGGTCCCGGCATTGCTGCCACGCCGCGGTGCTCGCCAAGATAGTCCTGATCGAAGATAATCGTGCTTCCGTCCGGATCTTCGAATCTCTGCTCCGGCTCGAAGGCGTATCCTAAAATATCACTGTTGATAATTCCCGTCCGGAAATCCTTCAGGAACTCATACACGTTCGTCTTGATGGAATAGTGGCCGTCTTTTTCCACAAGTTCCACCTTAACCTGGTTCTCGTTATCCATAAGATTCTCTTTTTCATTCACACACGCCTTTGCTCCGTTAAAGTAAGCGTTTCCGTTTACCCAAACCGGCAGATGACATTTATTGTGATACGGCTCCAGCTTGCTCATGTCGGCCGGTTTATCCAGCTCAAAGTGGCTGATCCACTCGTCATAGGTCGGATACTCGTCGAACACATGCGTTCCGACCTCCTGGTTATCCTCCATCTTGAAGCCCATGTCCTCAACCGTTTCTGTTTCCTCAACCGGGTAATTCTGGATAAAGATGTTGTTGTAGAACCGGTCATCGCCATGCAGGAATGTCATGAATCCGGCAACCTCGGTACGGTGACGGATGTGATACGGCGTGTAACGGTCTCCTGTTCCGCCGCCAACTGCAGTTAATGAGCCAAGCATCAGATTGTGTACGCAGGCAATACCATCGGTCGCCATACGAACGCTGACCGGTGAGAGCATAATGTTGTTATCGATCAGTGTCGGACCATGGCCAACCTCGATGAAAATATCCTGACTCATCATTGCGCCCTCTGCCTTTGGTGTTCCCTCCGGCGGGCAGTTGTCGTGCAGCAGGTTCTGGGTCAGGCGTGTTCCCTGTGCCTCCCAGTCGCACCAGATGCCCATCGTACAATGATGAATGTGATTTCTTCTCATCACAACATCGATCGCTGCATGCATCTTGATACCGGAAATCTCGGCTCCGCCAAGCTGCTGCATATTGTTGATGTTGTGAATGTGGTTGTCCTCAATGATACTGAACACACCGCCCATCCGTCCGACAATACCGGTCTGCTCACAGTGATGGATGTGGCAGCGGCGGATGATATGGCTTCCGATGTTCTCCTTCGTCCAGCCGTGATACTGGCCGCGGCACACAGCATCACGCTCCATCTGGGTCGGGCTTTTTACGTGTTTTCTGGTAAAGTAATGGTCGTTCTCCGGATCGTAATATTTTCCGAGCGAAATACCGCAGCACTTGCTGTTGCTGACCTCACAGTCCTCAATAATCCATCCCTTCGACCAGTGCGGACCGATCATACCGTCCTGATAAGCAGCCGGCGGCGCCCATGTCGTTGCTGCCTTGCTGACATCAAATCCACTGAACGTAATGTAATTTACGCCTGTTTTCGACGGCATAAAGCAGTTCCGGCGCACGTTGATTTCTACTTTTTCCTCCGTCGGGTTTTTACCCTGGAAGTTTGCGTAGATGACCGTCTGATTTTTCTCTTTGTCCTGCTCGGTATACCATTTGTAAACCGACCACTCCGGCTCCCAGGACGGCGCATAAACCTCGCCCTTGATACACTCCTCGAGCGTCTCTGCCTCGTATAACTGGCGGTCATTCAGATAAACCGCGCCGGTATGGCGTACCACCGGTGCAAAATACCAGTCACCGCCGACCATTGTCGTGTATGGGTTATAATTGCCAAAAACTCCGTTGTCTACACGGCATACCCACACATTATCTTTGTAATGCTCCCAGTCATTCATCGTTTCCGCACCGGTGATCTTTGCGCCGAGCGGCTTCTCACTCTTATAGACGATTCTCGCATCCTCGGTTCCGCCGTTGACCGGATCAACATATTCATGGTAAATACCAGGTGCAACCAGAACTTCATCTCCTGCCTTTGCAATTTTTGCCGCATCGTTGATGAACTTGAACGGCATCTCTTTTGTTCCGTTTCCATTCTTCGGAGCGGAATTATTGACATAGTAAATCATTTCTCTATACTCCTTTTTGTTATAGTAAAACCCGAAAACACTGCAAAAAAGGCTGTGACGCAATCATTCACTCTCTGCGGCGCTGAATTTTTTACGCTATTTTTTTGCGGGTCTATAGAATTTCTTTATGATAATGCTTCTTCCGCAGCCTCTTTTGATGCAAACGGGCCCGGCAGCGGATGAATGCCCTGACGGTTTCCGAAGTAGTCATATCGGAACACGATCGGCGTTCCATCCGGATTCTCATATTTCTGTTCCGGCTCAAATGCCATGCCAAGCGTCTCCGTTGAGATCACTGCACAGGCATTCTGCGGCAGATAATCGTAAACATTGGTCTCCAGTTTCCATTTTCCGTTCTCTTCTTTTACACCGATGGTGATTTCATGCTCGGTATCCACTACAGCGTCCTGTTCCTGCTCTGCCGGCTTCGCCCCATTGAAGTAAACGTTGCCGCCAAGCCATACCGGCAGCTTCTCGTAATACAGATCCGGTGACTTTCCGGAGCCCATTCCGCAGTAGCCCTCAAATCTTGCCACGTACTCCTCCAGCGTCGGATATCCGCTGTACGGCACGGTTCCTGCTGTCAGATTTCCGTCATCCCACTCATTATCTCCGGTCAGTTTACGGATTTCTTCCATTCCCGCACGAACCGGCTTCTGGATGAAGATATTATTGTAGAACCGGCAGTCACCGTGAAGAACCGTCATAAATCCGTTGATCTCCGTGCGATGCGGCACATGGTACGGTGTGTAGCGCGGCGACGGCAGCTTGTCGGAGCCATTGTTGACACCTCGGCCGACAGCAGTAAACGATCCCGCGATCAGGTTATGTACTACCGCAACACCCTGTGTTGCCAGCTTCATAGCGCGGTCCGAAAGCAGTACGTTATTGTCCACCAGCGTCGGTCCGTGGGAAATTTCAATAAAGATATCCTCGCCGATACCGTCCATACCTTCTGGATTTGCATTTTCCTCGTTCGGCAGCGTATTGTCATGGAACAGGTTCTGCGTAACACGTGTGCCCTGTGCCTGCCAGTCGAGCCAGAGGCCTCTCGTACAGTGATGGAAATGGTTTCTTCGAATGATCACATCGATTGCTGCATGCATCTTGATGCCGCCGATCTCCGCACCCGCAAGGTTCTGTTTATTATTGATATGGTGAATGTGGTTATCCTCAATAATCGAGAACACACCACCTAAGTGGCCTACAATACCCGTCTGTCCACAGTCGTGGATGTTGCACCGGCGGATGATGTGGCTTCCGATGTTTTCCTTTGTCCATCCCTCCCGCTGCGCCTGGCAGATACAGTCACGCTCCGTCTGTGTACCATCTTTGAATTTCCATTTGAGCCATTTATTGTCATTGTTCGGCTGTCTGTATTTTCCAAGTGAAATGCCCGAGCACTTCGAATCTGAAATCTCACAATCCTCGATGATCCATCCCTTTGACCAGTGCGGGCCGACCATTCCTTCCTGATATGCCGTCGGCGGAGCCCACTGGGTTGCCGCCTGTTTTACAACAAAGCCGGACAGCGTGATATAACCAATGCCCTCCTTCGATGGATAAAAGCAATTCTCGCGCACATTAATTTCCACCGTTTCCTCATTCGGGTTTTTCCCCTGGAAATTCACATAGAAAACGGTCTCATTCTTCTCTTCGTCCTGCTCCACATACCAGGTGTAAACCGTGAATGCCTGATCCCAGGATTTTTTATAGATCTCCGGCTTTTTCACCTTGTCCAGGCTCGTCACCTCATACATGGATTTTCCATTCAGATACACTTCTCCGGTGTGTGCCGTGTAGGATGCGATAAACCAGTCACCGCTGACCAGTGTCGTATATGGATTGTAATCCCCAAACAATCCGTTCGAAACGCGCGCTGTCCACACATCACCTTCCAAATGCTCCCAGTTATCCACAATTTCCGCACCGGTAATCACAGCTTTTCCCGGTTCCACAGAACGGTACACAATTCTTGCATCCTCACATCCCGCATTCGCCGGATCTACATATTCCCGATATACGCCAGGCGCTACAAGCACCTCGTCTCCGGGCCTTGCAATTTTTGCCGCCTCGGAAATCGTCTGAAATGGATATTCCTTCTGCCCATTTCCGCTTCGCACAGCATTTCCATCTACATAAATCTGCATTTTTCGCTTACCTCTCACTTCTTCACTTTTCATAAACTTTTATTGTTTTTTTGTGAATTTTCGCCAAAATCACATCACTCTTTTTCCGATTTCTGCCGTTCTTCACAATTTTCATATCTTAACCATAATACAGATCCTCGTAAAACACTACTTATATATTGCCGATCATTGCCCAGATGTTTCGATTTTTTCTATATTTTTTCTCTCTTCTGTTGTATAATACCGTTTATCAGATACGGAGGATTCTTTTGCCATGAAAAACGATTCGACTTCTTTTTTCGAAAACAATCATTTTGCTAACAGCTATGTTTACGATATCTCTATTTCGCATGTCCCCGCCTATTTCGGTCTGCACTGGCATCACTATATTGAAATTGTGCTTGCACAGGATGACGGCATTATCTATGAAGTAAATGGAGAAACCTTTCCGCTAAAGCCCGGTGATCTTCTTTTTATCTGGCCCGGCGAGCTGCACGCTGTTTCCACAACCAACAGAGAACATCGCCTGATCATGCTTCAGCTCGATGCAGATTTTCTGGAAAAACGCGTGGATTTCCAGTCTGTTGCTTATCTTTTTTATCAGATCCGTCTTCTGAATCAGAACAACTTCCCGGAAATCGAAAAGCTCCGCGGATTTCTGACAGAGCTGCGCAGGCTCTCCCTCTCCGGTATCAGTTTTTCCGAGCTGCGCGGATGCGTTCTGCTGTATCAGTTTTTTATTCTGCTCGGCGAAAATCTCTCCGTGCCGACCGAAACTGCCGCACCGCAAAAAACAGGCCATTCCGCACAGGTACACCGCCAGATGATTGCTGCATGTACCTGGATCTCGAGTCACTGCACCGAACCGGTTTCCCTGGAAGAAGCATCAAAGGTCGCCGGATTCTCCCGCTGCCATTTTTCCAAGCTGTTCCGCGCATACACCGGTCTCTCCTTCACGGATTTTGTCACCAGGGAACGGCTCCATATCGCCGAAAACCTGTTAAAAAAACCGGATCTCACGATCACCGAAGTGTCGCTCGAATCCGGTTTTAACAGTATTTCTACGTTTAACAGAGTCTTTTTGAAATCAAAAAATGTAAGCCCTACCGACTTCCGTCAGATGTACCTGCAATCCTATCAGAAATAGGCTATGAATTCGGCATGGCCTCCGGTCTTTCGCAGGTGGATGGAACCTTCTCAAATGCACCCGTTTCCGCACTCTTCATAATCTGATCGATCGTATCGAGTACGTGATATGCCATTTTGGCACTCGCACGGTTTGGTCTGCCCTCGGCAATTGCTTCTGCCATCTCAGACGGACCAAGACCACGGCTGTTTTCGCTGTAATCAAAGCCATAATGTAAAACTTCCGGAACAGTCTGCTGTGTCCAGTCTTTTACACCCGGAATATAGACAACATCGCCGCCGAAATTGTTCGGATCAACAAGCTTTAAGATACCTTTTTTACCGTAAATGGTGAATACCGCCTGATCATTGATGACGCTGTCACCATTGACGCAGAATGTACCGGTCACACCGTTTTTCATTTCCAGAATGGTAAAGACCTGACTTTCGTTTGTATAGTCAAATTCCTGTCCGTATTCCGGGCTGCCCGGAATGATGTTCACACGCTTCGCCGCAAGGTTTCGCACGGACGATACAACGCGATCCACCGGACCAAAAAGACTCACAATTGCGGTCAGATAATAAACACCGAAATCGTAGCAGATACCGCCGCCCGGCATCCGCAGAAAACGGAAGATGCTCGCCAGCAAATCAAGATCGCGGTTTGCGCATGCTTCGAAAGATGTCACCTCGCCGATCAGCCCGTCGTCGATCGCTTTTCTTGCGGTCTGCAGTGCCGATCCAAGGAAGGTGTCCGGTGCGGAACCGAGATAGAGATGTTTCTCCTCTGCCAGCTCGATCAGTTTCGCTGCCGTTTCCGGTGCGAGGGTCATTGTTTTTTCAGTGTAAACGTGTTTTCCGGCTTCCAGTGCCTGACGGATCAGCCCCTCGTGGGTCGGTGCCGGTGTCAGAATGACTACCATTTCAATCGACGGGTCTGCCAGAATTTCCTCGTAGGTACAGCCCTTGATGCCATACTGCTCTGCTTTCTTTTTCGCATGTTCAAGATGGCCTGCGCAGCATGCTGCTACCTCAAGATTCTCAAAGTTATGAATCATGTTCGTCAGATAAATATCACTGATCGCTCCGCAGCCGACAACGCCGACTCTCATTTTTTTCGTTTCTGTTGTTCCCATTTGTAAAAATCCCCTTTACTCTTTGTTTTTTGATTCTGTTCTGATAAAAACCCTTATCTTTTTTATACAACGAAATGTCTGAAAAAACAAGCATTCCGGCTCATATTTCACTTTCAAAATGAAAAAACCGCCCACGGTTTCTGCAGATTCTCTGCATCACCGCGGACGGCCTTTTTCTGTTGTTTACTCCACGCTTTTCAGCGATTCAATCATATCAATTTTTCTTAACCGGTAGAACATCATAAAATTGACGAACAGAGCAAACGCCAGGGTAATCAGGGCGCTCCAGCCGTAGCTCCGCGGGAACACGTTTCGTCCGAACATCATCATATCGACCTCGACGGTCTGAATTACGCAATGATGTAAAAACGTTCCAATTCCCATGCCCGCGATAACGCCGAACAGTGTCAGCACCATGTTTTCCCGGTACACGTACGATGCCACCTCGCCGTCGAAGAAGCCGAGCACTTTCAGCGTTGCCAGCTCTCTCTGTCGTTCGGTGATGTTGATGTTGTTCAGGTTGTACAGCACCACAAACGCCAGCAGGCCCGCCGATACGATCAGCACCACGATGACGATGTCGAGGGAACGAAGCATGTTGTCAATCTGATCAATCAGGTCGGATGTGAACGAGATTGCCGCTACACCGTCGTACGTCATGATTTTTTCTCCGAGTGCTGTCTCATAATTGCCCGACGTGTCCTGATATTTCATCAGAAGCTGGTTGTAATCCGGCGCTCCGCCGAACAGCTCCTCGTAGAGATCCGGGGCCAGATACAGATAATGGCGCACGTAGTTTTCGACGATGATCGAAATCTTTACGTCCACAATATCGTCGCCTTTTTTCAGCTGAACCGTGTCGCCTGCTTTTACGCCGAGCATCGTTGCTGTCTTTTCGCTGATGGCTGCGCCGCCGTCGGTCGGGAATTCGTAAACTTCTCCGCTTTTCCGGTCTCGGAAGGCATAGAAGTCATTGAAATTCGTCAGTTCTTTCGGCACTTCAAGCACTGCATCCACGGTCTTTTTGTCGGTCTGCAGTTCGATGTTCTGGCAGTACATTTCCAGCAGCTCATCGATGCCGCTGTAGTTTTCCAGATCGGTCTGCAATGCTTCTTTTTCGGATTCATCCACATCTGAATTCAGCACAGCATTCGCCTGATAGGTGAAGAGGCTGACGAACTGGTTTTTCGCAATCGCGGTGATGGAATCCTGAAGGCCGAAACCGACGAGGATCAGACCCATGCATCCGCCGATTCCGATAACGGTCATGAAGAATCGTTTTTTATACCGCACCAGATTCCGCACGGTTGATTTCTGCGTAAAGTTCAGATGTTTCCAGAGTACGCCGATGCGTTCCAGGAAAATCCGTTTGCCGTTTTTCGGTGCTTCCGGCCGCATCAGCTCTGCCGGACCTGCGGCGAGTTCTTTGTAGCATGCCGCGATCGTCGCCACGCCGGTGCAGGCTGCACTCGCCAGAATCGCAAGGCCTCCCTGCTCCCAGTTCAGCGGGGTCATGTAATACGGGAGTCCGGTATACAGCATGCCGTAGGCATTCATAATAACCCAGGGCAGGATTTTTTCTCCAACCACCACGCCCGCGAGAGCGCCGGATACGGTGGAGAGCATCGCGTATGCGAAATATTTAAAGGCGATCACGCCGTCGGAATAGCCGAGGGCTTTTAACGTTCCGATCTGCTGACGCTGTTCCTCGATCATTCGTGTCATCGTCGTCAGGCTGACGAGAGCAGCCACGAGGAAGAAGATAACCGGGAAGAATTTTCCGATATTCGAGATACGGCCGGCATCCTGACCGAAGCTCTCAGTTGACGTTACCTTATCCCGTCCCCAGACGTACCACGTTGGTTTTTTCAGGTCTGCGAGTGTTTTCTCACCGTCCGCAATTTCCTGCTTCGCATCCGCGATTTCTGGTTCGGCGTCGGCTTTTGCTTTTTCATATTCGGCTTTGCCGTCCTCAAGTTCCTTTTCTTTATCGGCAATTTCCTGTTTCGCATCCGCAAGGGAGATTTTTCCGTCGGCGATTTCCTGTTTCGCGTCGGCAAGCTGGGTTTCACCGTCGGCAATCGTCTGCTTGGCTTCGGCGAGCTGACTTTCTCCATCGGCGATCGTCTGCTTTGCTTCTGCTAACTGGGTTTCGCCGTCGGCGATCGTCTGTTTCGCGTCGGCGAGCTGACTTTCTCCACTGGAAATTGTCTGCTTTGCAGCGGCAAGCTGGGCCTCACCCGACTGAATCGTCTGTCGGTACGATGCAATCTGCTGTTCCCCATCAGCAAGCTGGGCTCTGGCAGCCGCAAGCTGAGTTTCTCCGTCTTTTAATTTACTGCGGTTCGTCTCAATCTGAGCTTCTCCGTCGGCAATCGCTGCTTTGGCGGATGCAAGCTGGGCTTCGCCATCCTCAATCTGTTTCTGATAAGCTTCTGCCTGTGCTTCTCCATCCTGAAGCTGGGCAAGAGCCTCTGTAATCTGAGCTTCGCCGCTTTCCAGTTCTTCTTTTGCAGAAGCAATCTGTGCCTCGCCTGCGGCGCATTCCTGCTCTTTTTCTGTTAATTGTGCATCTGCAGCGGCAAGCTGACTTTCTGCGTCGGTAATCTGAGCTTCTGCAGCCGCAAGCCGGGCTTCCGCATCAGCGCTTGCTGCTTCAAACGCTGCGATGTTTTGTTCCAGAAATGTTTTCTGCTCCTGCATCGTGAAAAGCTGCTGTGCTAACTCTGTCTGCTTTGCTTCCAGCGCAGTTTTCTGTTCCAACAGGGATACATATGCTTCATCTTCCTCCGTCAGTCCGTCAAGCTGAGCCTCAATCACCTCGATCTGACCAGTCACTTCTGTCTGCGCAGCCTCCACCATCGGAAGCTGCCTGGAAATCTGGGCTAACTGATCCTTGGCTGTCTCATACTGACTCTTCTGTTCTTCATACGCTGCCTTCTGCGCTTCATACTGTGTGCGTCCTGCAGCGGTTTCTGCTTTCTTGTTGTCCAGTTCCTCGCGTGCAGCGGAAAGCTGCTCCTTTGCAATATTCAATTCCGTTTCTTTTTCGGAAAGCTGCTCTTTTGCAGTATTCAGCTCCGTCTGCTTCCGAGTCAGTTCGGTTTTTGCCGCCGAAAGCTGCGTCATTTTTTCCTCTAACTCTTTTTTGCCGGATGCCAGTTCTGTTTCTTTCTCTGCAAGCTGTGCTTTTCCGTCGGAAAGTTCTTTCGCTTTTGCCTCAAGTGTGGTTTTTCCACTTGCAAGTTCATCGGCTTTCTGATTCAGCTCCGCTTTTCCGCTTTCCAGCTCTGCCGCCTTTGCTTCCAGCGTCGCTTTTCCGCTCGCAAGTTCCGCCTCTTTATCTTTCAGCGTTGCCTTGCCGGATGCCAGTTCCTGCTCTTTATCGGCGATGGTTGCTTTCGCACTGAGAAGTTCCTGCTCTTTGTCTGCAATGGTCTGTTTTCCGTCAAGGAGTTCCTGTTCTTTCTCAGCAATCGTCTGCTTTCCGTCAAGAAGCTCCTGTTCTTTGTCCTTTAACGTCTGTTCGCCGTCGAGAAGTTCCTGCTCTTTGTCCGCAATCGTCACTTTCGCGTCGGCAAGCTGCTGTGCACCGTCATCCAGCTCTGTTTTTGCGTCCGCTAATTTCTGCTCTGCATCAGCGACCTGCTGTTTTGCATCATCAATCTTTTCCTGTCCTTCGGTTTTGACTGCCGTATACCGCCGGTCGCACGCCGCATCCTCGAGCGCTTCAATCTTCGTCTGTACAGCCTTCACCGTCTCATCATACGCATCGCTGTAGCTCGCCTCTTCCTGTGCGCCGTCCGCCTGGACGTAAATCTCTGTATAGAGATCCGAGGTAAATGTCTCCGGAAGCAGCAGTGCAAAACTGTTGATGCTTCCGTTTCCAATCGAGCCCGTTCCCCGGTTCAGATCCATATAATAAGGGAGCGTCGCCGAACCAACAATCGTAAACGTGTCCCCGGTCAGCGAATCTGAGAGCGGATCCTCCGTTCCGGAAGTGAACGTTACCTGATCCCCGATCTCACAGCCGGAACTTTTTAGAAACTGCGTATCAACAAGAATTTCATCCTCTTTCTCCGGCATCCGTCCCTCGACCACGCGCGGCTCATTCACACCGTCCGTCAGCGCAATCAGCTTCACAACCTGCTCGCTCTCGCCGATGTCATGCAGCACTTCCACCGTTTTTCCGCCGTAGACCGCTTTCACGCCATCCGTCTTCGCGATATCCGCCAGATCATCGTCTGTCAGCCCCAGCGTTCCAAGGACTTTCAAATCCATATAATTTACTTCATCATAATACCGGTCCGCCGAAACCTTCATATCTCCTTCCGCCGACCGAATGCCCGAGAAAAACGCCGCGCCAAGAAGCACGATGAAAAAGACTGACAGAAACCGCCCCTTGTTCTTTGTGATTTCCCGGATAAAGTCTTTTCGAAATGCTCTCATCGTCCACCTACCATTCTATCTCTTCCACCGGCGTCGGGTTCTCATTTGTTTTCATTCCCGCCACTTTTCCGTTTCGGATTTTAATCACGCGGTCCGCCATCGGTGTCAGCGCCGAGTTGTGAGTGATGACAATGACCGTCATCCCCTTCTCCCGGCAGGTATCCTGCAGCAGCTTTAAGATCGCTTTTCCCGTCACATAATCGAGCGCGCCGGTCGGCTCATCGCAGAGCAGCAGTTTCGGATTCTTCGCCAGCGCACGCGCAATCGCCACACGCTGCTGCTCTCCGCCCGAAAGCTGCGCCGGGAAGTTATTCATTCTCTCTTCCAGCCCAACCTCCGCAAGCACCTCCGACGCATCCAGCGGATGCTTACAAATCTGCATCGCCAGCTCCACATTCTCGAGCGCCGTCAGGTTCTGCATCAGATTATAAAACTGAAAAACAAATCCAATATCCTCCCGCCGGTACTGGATCAGCTTCTTGCCGCGGTACTTACTGATCTCCGCCCCGTCCACCAGCACCTTTCCTGAAGTCGCTGTGTCCATTCCGCCTAAAATATTCAGCACCGTCGTCTTACCCGCACCGCTCGGTCCAACAACAATCACAAACTCACCCTTTTCCACATCAAAGCTGATCCCATCCGCAGCCTTGATCGTAACCTCACCCATTTGATAGGTCTTGGTTACATCCTGAAGACTCACATATCCCGCCATGCCGCCGTGTTCCTCCTATGCAAAAAATCGATATTTCCTATTTCTTTTATTGTATCAATCTACAGCCGCGGCGGCTAGTCCTAAGTGGACGAATTTACTGTTTTTTTATAAATGGCATCCCCCCTTTATTTCAATACTGCCCTGATCATACATCTTATCCCAACCAGAATAATCACCACCTCCTGTAATCTCTGTGCCATCTCCATCGCAGCCATGCCCTCTGCTGCCTTCCCGTTCAAAAATATTTCCAGAACGCATCATCCTCTGTCACTCTCCTCTCAAATCTTAACCACTCCTCCCAGGCCGCCTACCAGACGTGCGAACGCCTCTTCCAATTTGCCGCATCTTTTTCCACAGAAACTCACACAAGTTTGACAATTTATGATACACTAAGCTAAGTGACATCAATTCTGAATGTTCTGTGCTCTGCCGCAGATTTTTCGGAACTGAAATTGACTTTTCGATGCATAAACCAAACGATTTGTGGCATACGAAGAAAGGAATTCTTATGAAAATTATCTTTATCCGCCACGGCGAACCGAATTATGAGATTGATTCGCTGACTGAAAAGGGCTGGCGTGAGGCTGAGCTACTTTCGAAGCGGACGGTGAAATGGAACGTCACCGATTTTTACTGCTCGCCGCTCGGACGTGCGAAGGATACGGCTTCTTTTACGTTGAAAAATGCGGGCCGCGAGGCCGAAATTCTTCCGTGGCTGCGGGAATTTGATGCGCCTGTCCTTGATCCGGAGACCGGAAAGCGCCGGATTCCGTGGGATTTTCTGCCGGATGTGCTCGATGCGAACCGGGATCTCTATGATCATGATCTCTGGACACAGAACCCGATCATGAAAACCGGAAACATGGATGAAAATTATCGTGTCGTAACGGACGGACTCGATGCGCTGCTTGCTCGCTACGGTTATGTACGCGACGGCTACCGCTACCACGCTTCAGATGAAACGAACCGCGAAGCTGTCATCGTCTGCTTCTGCCATCTCGGCGTTACCTGCGTCGCGCTGTCCCATCTGCTCAACACAACGCCGGTGCAGCTCTGGCAGGGCCTGTTCCTGGCGCCGACTTCCGTCACAATCGTCGGAAGTGAGGAACGCAAACCGGGCGAAGTGTACTTCCGCTGCCAGACTGTTGGCGACGTACACCATCTGCTGACTGCAGGCGAGCCGGTTTCGTACTATGGATCGTTTAACGATCCATTCCAGTTTTAAACTTTACAAAAAGGGAGTTTTTTATCATGAATGAAGCAAAATTAAGAGAATACGCAAAGCTGATCGTAAAAATCGGCGCAAATGTACAGAAAGGACAGCGTGTCCGCCTGCAGACCGGCGTTGACCAGGTTCAGCTTGCTACCATGGTTACCGAAGAGTGCTACAAGGCCGGTGCCAGCTATGTTGAAGTGATCTGGGAGTGCGGTCCGATCAACAAACTGAATTATCAGTATGCAT
>ERZ650305.345-NODE-345-length-17867-cov-5.351448_pt1 | contig 17867 bp, 9 predicted proteins | sample MGYA00376241_ERZ650305 | MGnify/ENA primary metagenome ERZ650305 (study PRJEB26733, sample SAMN07839276) | wastewater metagenome | biome: urban; feature: artificial channel; material: waste water | place: USA: North Carolina | collected 2016-02-25 ... | reverse complement strand
AAAATACAGAAAATGTGTTAGTTACGGTGTGCTGTAACAAGAGATGAAACAATTGGAACATCAAGAAAACACGTTCTCATGACAGTTTTCTACCTTTGCAGCCGTGTTCTTTAACCAAGAAGTAATAACACCTAGAAACAAACTTAATTAAAATGATACAACATGATTGAACAAGTGTTTACATTTAAACGGACAGCAGCTCTATGCCTCGTGGGAGCCTTCTGCAGCTTGAACGCACAAGCCCAGAAGATTACCGTGAAGGGTAGTATTGTTGACGGCACAGGAGAGCCACTGATTGGTGCTACTGTGAAAGTGAAGGGTGATGCCACTTCGGGTGTCATCTCCGACATGGATGGTAACTTTCAGATTGCAGTACCTTCTGAAAATTCATCCCTTGTCATTACCTATATCGGTATGGAATCTAAAACGATTAAAGTAGGTAAGAAAAGACAGTTTAAAATTACCTTGACTGATGACAATACATTGGGCGAGGTAGTAGTGGTTGGTTATGGTCAGCAGAAGAAAGCCTCTGTTGTCGGCTCTATTGCACAGACAGATGCGAAAACCTTGAATCGTCATGCCGGAGTTTCTTCTTTGGGTCAGGCACTGACAGGTAATCTTCCAGGTGTCGTTACTTTCTCTTCTACGGGTATGCCAGGTGAGGAAGATCCTAAGATCGTGATCCGTACGCAGACTTCTATCAACGGTTCCAACGACCCTCTCGTTCTCGTGGATGGTGTGGAGCGTGCCATGAACACCGTTGACCTTTCTTCAGTAGAGAGCATCTCCGTATTGAAGGATGCTTCTGCCACTGCCGTTTATGGTGTGAAGGGTGGTAATGGTGTCATCCTCATTACTACCAAGCGTGGTAAGGAAGGTAAGGCTGCCGTACACGTGAAGGCGAATGCTACCATGAAGGTGGTTTCCAAGTTGCCTGAGAAATATGATTCTTACGATACATTCCGTCTTCTGAATAGAGTGGTAGAGCGCGAGCTGAACATCAGCGACGAAAAATCCTGGGGTTCTTACAAGCCAATGGCTATTATTGACAAGTATCGTAACCCTGCTAATGCTGAGGAATGGGACCGCTATCCTAACGTGGATTGGCAGAAGGAACTGTTCAACAACACAGCCATGTCTTACAATGCCAGCGTGGATGTTTCGGGAGGTACCAAACTCGTGAAATATTTTGCAGCTATTGACTTCTCTCACGAAGGTGACCTGTTCAAGGACTTCACCAGCGGTCGTGGCTATAAGTCTGGTTTCGGCTATAACCGTATTAACATGCGTGCCAACCTGGACTTCAACCTGACCAAGACCACTCAGTTCTCTACCAACCTTTTCGGTAGTAACGGTGTCCGCCATTTCCCTTGGGACAAGGCGAGTGATTCCAGTGCTTATTGGGCTTCTGTTTATCATGCAGCTCCAGATGCGATGCGTCCTATTTATTCTGATGGTACTTATGGATATTATGGTCCACGTAAGGCCGACTGTCCTAACTCTGTGATGAGTCTTGCCCGAAGCGGTGTGGAGAATCGTACCAATACACAGATTACCACCGACTTTATTCTTACCCAGAAACTCGATTTCCTGACCAAGGGTCTGAAGTTTGTAGCCAAGGTTTCTCTTGACAATACGATGGTAGAGGAGAAGCGTGGTATCAGCGACCAGTATATGGATCCGCAGCTGAAGTGGATTAACCCTGATGATGGCTCAGTTTCCTATGACCAGAGCGAGGATTACCATGAGTCTGTGGCTTGGACCGTCAATGGTGGTAGGGTAAATACGGGTGCCACTTATCGCCGTCTCTACTATCTGGCTCAGCTCGACTGGAACCGCAAGTTCGGCAATCATGAAGTGGGTGCAATGGGTGTATTCAACCGCAACGAATATGCCAGCGGTTCTTCTTTCAAGCATTATCGTGAAGACTGGGTGTTCCGTGCCACATACAACTATGCGATGCGCTACATGCTCGAGTTGAACGGATGCTACAACGGTTCTGAGAAGTTTGGTCCCGACTATCGCTTCAAGTTCTTCCCATCAGCTTCTCTCGGTTGGACTATCACCGAGGAGCCATTCATGAAGAACATCAGGAAATATGTAGATATGTTTAAGGTGCGTGCATCCTGGGGTCGCATCGGTGATGATTCTACCGGAGGTTCTTATCTCTATTCCGACCAGTATTCCTATGGTGGTAAGACCTATCTGGGTGGTGATGCCACTTATGATTCACCTTATACTATATATCGCCTTACCCGTATCGGAAACCCTAACGTGCGTTGGGAGACATCAGAGAAGCGCAACCTGGGTTTCGACTTCGGATTCCTGGGCGGATTGCTTACCGGTTCGCTGGATGTATTTAGCGACAAGCGTACCGATGTGCTCTTAACCACCCGTTCCATTCCTTCTTACTATGGTATGAGCTACACGGTTGCCAATGCTGGTTCGGTGGATGCCAAGGGTTACGAGTTGAGCCTGAAGGTGAACAAGGCATGGAACAAGAATCTGCGTACATGGGCAAACTTCAATATGACCCATGCTACCAACGAGATTAAGTTTGCTGATGACCCAAAGCTTCAGGCAAGTTATCTGAACAAGGCGGGTTATGCCATCGGTCAGAACCATAGTTACATTGATCATGGTTTTATCAGCAACTGGGATGATCTCTATGCCGTACCAACTTTTGGTAGCCATGATTCTGAGAAATATACGGGTGATGCCATCATTTCCGACTTCAATGCAGATGGTCAGATTACAGCAGATGACAAGGCACCTTATCAGTACACCTCTATTCCAGAGAATACCTTCAGTACTACATTGGGAGCAGAGTGGAAGGGTTTGAGTGTAACGGTACAGTTCTATGGTGTAACCAATGTTACCCGCGAGGTGAACTTCCCAACCTTTGAGCGTGAAACCCACATTGCCTTCAAGGAGGGTTCTTACTTCACGGCATCCAATCAGGGTGGAGAGTTGTCTTTGCCACGTTGGACCACTGTGGCAGACGATGGAAATGCCGGTACACGCTACTTCTATGACGGTGCTTTCCTGCGCCTGAAGAATGCCGAGATAGCTTATACCTTCAGGGGTGCTTGGGTGAAACGAATGCACTTGAATTCACTCCGTGTATATCTGAATGGTGACAACTTGCTGCTCTGGACCAATATGCCGGATGACCGTGAGAATAACTTCAGCGGCAACTCAGCAAATGGAGCTTATCCAACCGTACGCAGATTTAACTTAGGTTTCGACCTGACATTTTAAATGAATCGTAAATATGAAAAAGTTTAATAAAATATATACATTGCTGTTTGCGGCAGCCCTGTCTCTCTCTTCAGTATCATGTACTGATTACCTTGACAAGGCACCGGGCAGTGATATTGCCCCAACGGAGCCATATAAGAATTATACCAACTTTCAGGGTTTCTTGGAGCAGTGCTACAATGACATCCCTGGTCTTGCCTCTACATCCTGGTATCATGGCTGCTGGAACTATGGTGAGGATGAATATTGGCAGCCATCAGAGACCCGTATGCTCACTAATGCCATCGACCAGGGAAACTATTGGGCATGGGACGAGGTGCAGTATTCCCCATTCCATTCGGGCATCGACCTGAACAGCGGTAATGATGTGAACCGCGATTCCAAGGGTCGTCTCTGGGGTATGTGCTGGCAGGGAATCTATACCACCAACCTGGGCTTGGAAAATCTGGGTAATCTGGTAGATGCTACCCAGGAAGAGAAGAACCTGATTGCAGGTCAGCTCTATTTCTTCCGTGCATTCTTCCATTTCCAGATTATGCAGTATTGGGGCGGTATTCCATATATCGACTTCCTGATTCCATCTGATGCCGTGTTCAACTATCCGCGCCTCACCTATCAGGCATGTGCCGACAAGGCTGCCGAAGACTTCAAGAAGGCTGTTGAGTTGTTGCCTGTAGATTGGGATAAGACTACCGTGGGTAAGCAGACAGTGGGCAAGAACAAGTTCCGTCCTAACAAGATAGCTGCTCTCTGCTTCCTGGGTAAGAATTATCTGTGGGCTGGTTCGCCGCTGATGAATGAAGTAAGCAAGGAGAATCCTGACTTCAAGAATGTTAACGGATATAATAAGGAGTATTGCCAGAAGGCTGCTGAGGCATTCGGCGAGGCTTTGAAGATCAACAAGGAAACAGGACTTTACCAGCTGTCTTCTTATGAAAATTACATGAACATCTTCTATACCTATGATCAGGGATACAAGATTCCAGGTGAGAAGGAGGCTATCTTCTACGAGAATTCAAGTAACAACAACTGGCTCTGGAATCAGGTGACAGACTACCGTCCTACCAGCCTTATTGCAGGTGGTATCAAGGTTTATCCTACAGCCAACTATGTGGATTACTTCGGTATGGCAAATGGTAAGCCTATCAAGGACATCACGAAGAAGGATGCCGACAGCGGCTATGATCCGGAATATCCGTTCAAGAACCGTGACCCTCGCTTCTACGATCTCTTCATCTATGATGGTGTGAAGTGTGTGAAGAGTGCAGGACAAGATGCAGATGTGCAGTATGCTTCTCTTTATACGGGAGGAAAGTATCGTACGGCAACACCTTCCAAGGACTGCTTTACGGGATATTGCCTGAAGAAGTTCTGTGATCCATACCGTAATCGATTTGATGATGGTGGTGAACGTAATAAGATGATCCGCGTACTCTTGAGTATGATTCGTCTGGCTGATGTTTATCTGATGTATGCCGAGTCGGTGGCTCAGAGTTATGGCTACAAGGCATCAAGCCAGGCATTCAATCTGAGTGCCGTGGATGCCGTGAACATCGTCCGCAACCGTGCGCATGTGGATAATATTGCTGATGAGTATCTTACCAATCTGGATGGCTTTATGAGCGAGCTTCGCCGTGAGCGTGCCGTAGAGTTGGCTTTCGAGGGACACCGTTTCACCGACCTTCGCCGCTGGCTCCTGATAGACAAGGCTCCTTACACCCAGAAGATGGCTGTTTACTTCGACCGTGCACCCGACCAGAAGGATGTTGACCGCTACGACGATCCAAAGAAAAATCACGTGCTCAACCTGAAGGAGGAGCCATTGATTACCCGTAAGTTTACTTCAAAGCATTACTGGTTCCCATTCCTGAGAAAGGATGTAAAGATGTATCCTGAGTTCTCTCAGAACCCTGGTTGGGAATAATTAAACAATTCGAGAATTTATTATGAAACATAATATATTTAATAAGAGAATGTCATTGGCGCTAGCTTCCATGCTAGTCGCCAGTGGTGTGGCAAGCGCCCAGGAAATGGCTGACACTACCAAGGTAAACGTGGCTTTCGGTCAGGTTTCCAAGGCCGACCTGATGGGCGGTGTCAGCGAGGTGAATGTCGAAGAGCTGCTGAAAAAGGACTACAGCGCCAATGCACTCAATGATCTTCAGTCGCTCATCAGTGGTTATAACGGAAATGTTTGGGGACAGGGTGCACTTGTTCTCGTAGATGGAGCTCCCCGTGAGGCCAGCACCGTCAATGCCACCGAGGTGGAGAAGGTTACCGTGCTCAAGGGCGCTTCTGCCGTAGTACTCTATGGTGCCAAGGCTGCCAAGGGCGTAATCCTCATTACTACCAAGCGTGGTAAGGTGCAGCCATTGAGCATCGCCGCCACCGTCAATACGGGCATCTATACACCTAAGGCTTATCCTGAATATCTGGGTGCGGCTGAGTATATGTCGCTCTATAACGAGGCGATGACCAATGATGACCCTACACAGCCGCTGAAATACTCTAAGGAGCAGATCTACAATACGGCTATAGGTACGAATCCTTACCGCTATCCGGATATGGACTTCTACAGCAGTGACTACCTGCGCAAGTTCAACAACCGTACGGATGCTACGATGGAAGTGAAGGGCGGTAGCAAATTTGCCAGATACTATGCCAACCTGGGCATGACCTACAACAACAGCCTGGTGAAGTTTGGCGAGCACAAGAAGGACAAGGACAATTCCTTCCGCGTGCGTTCTAACATTGATGCTACCATCACCGACTGGCTGGGGGCTTATGTAAATGTAGGCATCAACATCTCGGACAACTATCGTGGACGTCCTGAGGACTACTGGTCAACAGCTACCAGCGTTCGTCCTAACTGGTATTCCGGCCTGTTGCCAATCTCCATGATGGATGCTAACAATTCAGCCTTGCAGCAGATGATAGCTGGCTCAAAATTCCACGTGCTCGATGGTCAGTATCTGCTGGGTGGAAACAACGATAACCAGTCTACTTTCTTTGGTGATGCGCTTGCTGCCGGCTACGTGAAGAATCACTCCCGTACCTTCAACTTTGATGTGGGTGTGAAAGCCGACTTCGATCAGTGGGTCAAGGGATTGAGCTTCGAGACAGCTTTCAGCATCGATTACTGGAACAACTACTCTGAGGCTTACAAGCTCGACTATGCCGTTTACGAGCCTACCTGGGCAAATGTGAACGGACAGGACATGATTATCGACCTGAAGAAATATGGTAAGGAATCAAGTAGTACGACCGAATATATCGGTGCAGCCAAATATTACCAGAACACCACCTTCCGTGCTCAGTTTGACTATAAGAACACCTTTGGCGGTGTGCACAACGTAAATGCTACTTTGGCTGGCTGGGGTTACTCCAAGTCGAATTCCGTGGACGAGAATCATGAGAGCTCATCTGGTGTAAAGGGTTCTTCTTACCACCGTACTACCAATGCCAACCTTGCCCTTCGAGCAGCCTACAATTATGCTCAGAAGTACTACGCAGAGTTTGGCGGTGCTCTGGTTCACTCATCCAAGTTGGCAGAGGGTCATCGCAACGCTCTTTCTCCATCAGGAACACTGGGTTGGAGAATCGGTCAGGAGAAATGGTTCAAGGATGCACTTCCTTGCTTCGATGATCTGAAGCTGAACGCTTCTTACTCTGTGCTCAACCAGGACATAGATATCTCAGATTATTATCTCTACCAGGGATACTATGATGTGAAGGGTGGCTGGTACACCTGGAACGAAGGTGGTGGCAACGGAACTAACACCACACTCTCTAAGCGTGGTAGCAACTACGGTCTTGATTTCGTGAAGCGTAAGGAATGGAGAGTAGGTCTGGAGGGCTCACTCCTCAACGGAACCGTAAGTTTCGACATGAACTATTTCCATCAGCTTACTTCGGGCTTGCTTACTGCGGGAACTGCTACCATCTATCCTTCATGGATGAATAATGACGGTTCTTTCATCACCTCCCTGAACTACAACGAGGATTTGCGACAGGGCTTCGACTTCGCCGTAAACTTCAAGAAGAACATCGGCAAGGTGAAGGCACAGCTCGGACTCACAGGTATGGTGTTCGACTCAAAGGTTAACAAGCGTGAGGAGAAAAACGAATATAGCTACATGAACGCACAGGGTCAGGCTCTCGACGTGATGCGCGGATATGTTTGCGAAGGCTTCTTCACACAGGAAGACGTAGACCACATGAAGGCAAACCTCGACAAGGACGATCCTAACTTCGTGCCAAACCATACCTTCGGTGAAATCAAGGCTGGTGACCTGAAGTACAAGGACATCAACGGCGACGGCAAGATTGACAGCAACGACCAGCAGGTGATGGGTAAGTATGGATGGAGTGCAACTCCTTTCTTCTATGGTGTAAACATCACCTTGAACTGGAAGCAGTTTACCCTCTTCATCGCCGGTACCGGTCAGATGGGTGCCAAGGCATTCAAGAGCAACGACTGGATTTACAACCAGAAGAAATATACCTCTGTGGTTCGTGGACGCTGGACACCTGAGACAGCCGAGACTGCTACTTATCCACGTTTGACAGCCAAGGACAATACCAACAACTTCCGCAACTCAAACTTCTGGCTTTACAGCACAGACTGCTTCAACCTCAACAAGGTGCAGCTGACCTACGATATGCCAAAAGAGTGGTTTGAGAACAAGGTAGTGAAGGGTATGAGTGTTTACGTATTGGGCGAGAGCCTTCTCACCATCAGCAAGCATCGCAAGTATATGGAGACCAGCTATGGTTCACCACAGTGCCGTTTCTACAACCTGGGCTTGAAGATGATGTTCTAAAGGCTGATGAAATCATATCTTAGATATTGAAAAATTAGACAATAAAGAATTATGAAATTAAGAAATATATTCATGATATTGGCTTCTGCGGCATTGTTGACAGCATGTGATGATGTCTTTACTCCTGCTGCAGAAAACATGAAGGACATCAATGAGATGGAGAATGATCCTATCATGGCCAAGGGCTTCGTGCTCACCGCTTACCGTAACTTGCCAAACTACGAGGTGGGCACAGGTACGGATGTAGCGACGGATGATGCCGTGACGAATGAGAAGGGAGCCAACTGGTCTAAGTATGCCACAGGCTCATGGACCGTTCAGAGTTGGGACCCTACGGGCCGCTGGAACAACGACTTGTCTTCCATGCAGTATTTGCATATCTTCCTGAACTCAAACATTTCGAACATCGGGTTCCTGAAGAATGCCAATGAGAACAAGCTGATGCAACGACGCCTTACAGGTGAGGCATACGGCCTTCTGGCTACCCATGCCTATTATCTGCTTCGTGCCCATGCCGGATTTGACAATGAAGGAAAGTTGCTCGGCACACAGCTCTTTGACGGATTTGTAGGTACGGATGCTGATTTCAACCAGCCTCGCAAGACATTCCAGGAGCATGTGGATTTCATCCTGGCGAACATCGAGAAGGCTGACAAGCTGTTGCCTATGGATTATGAGCCAGTGACAAGCGACGACAAGGTGCCAGCCAAGTATGATGATATCCTGAATGTGCCTGAGGTAACATCTGTCAAGGATGGCAAGATGGGTATATATAATAAGGTGATGGGCGAGAATGCACGCCAGCTGATCAACGGACTGATTCTGCGTGCCATCAAGGCTCGTACCCTGCTGCTTGCTGCAAGCCCTGCCTTCCAGGATCCTGCCCAGAACAATGTAACCTGGGCACAGGCTGCAGATGCAGCTGCCGAGGTGGTTGACTATGTAGGCGGTCCATCTGGTTTGCCTAAAACAGGTCTTACCTACTACGACAACGATGATGAGATGAAAAACTTGAAGAATGGTTCCAATCCTCCTGAAATCATCTGGCGCAGTACCAGAAATGCAGAAGAGATTGATGACGAGAAGAACAATTTCCCTCCATCGCTCTTCGGAAGCGGCAAAACCAATCCTACCCAGAATCTGGTAGATGCCTTCCCTGATGCCAAGGGTTATCCTATCACCGATGCACGCAGTGAATATGATGAGAGTAATCCATACGCCAACCGTGACCCTCGTCTGGCTAAATACATTATCTATAATGGAGCCACAGCGGGAGTTGAAAACAAGGTAATCAAGACGGGTAGTTCTTCGGGCGATGACGGTATCGGCCGCCGTGATGCTTCTACCCGCACCGGTTACTATATGAAGAAGATGTTGCGCATGACTGCCAACTGTAATCCTAGCAGCACATCTAAGGTAACCAAGTATAGCTGCAAGGCACGTTTCACCGAGTTCTTCCTCGATTATGCTGAGGCTGCCAATGAGGCTTGGGGACCTAAGAACCCTGGCACACATGCTTACTCAGCATACGATGTGATCAAGGCAATCCGCCACCGTGCAGGTTTGACAGATGATACTTATCTCGACGAGTGTGCCGGCGACCAGGCTAAGATGCGTGAGCTGATTCGCAACGAGCGCCGCCTGGAGCTTTGCTTCGAGGGATTCCGCTTCTGGGATTTGCGCCGCTGGAACCAGTTGGACAAGCTTACTTCTGTACAGGGCATCGATTGGAACAACGATACGTTTACCATCTTGCCAAATGTAGAAGAGCGCCATTTCGATAGCTATATGAACTATGGTTATATTCCATATTCAGAAGCATTGAAGTACTCTAATCTCCATCAGAACAAGGGATGGAAATAAACCAGTTAAAAATGATAATGAAAATGAAAAGTTTTAAGTTATTAAATACAATAGGCATTGCTGCCATGACTTTGTTGATGACCGCTTCCTGCGAGAGCGGTAACAAGGAATTTGGATATGACGGAGAAACTGCTGTCTATTTTGCCAATGCTGGTTATGTGCGCACCGTGGAGCTGGGTGAGGATCAGGAAGCTGACCTTACCGACGATAACAACCACATCATCAACATCAAGGCCTACTGTGCCGGTGGTTATGGCAACAACAATGACGTTACCGTGGATTATATATCTGATGCCAGTCTTTGTGATGGCTATAAAATCAATGGCGCTGCCATCCAGATGATGCCATCCACTTACTATGAGATAGAGAACCCTAACCAGTTTGTCATTGCCAAGGGACAGCAGATGGGAGGCGTAAGAGTGAAGCTTACTGATGCGTTCTTCAACGATGACAAGAGCTATGAGCAGGGCTACGTAATTCCTGTGAAGCTGACCAAGGCTCAGGGAGTTGACAAGGTGCTGGAGTCGAAGAATACTACATTCTGCCTTGTGAAGTTCGTCAATCCTTGGACTGCCACTTATCTTCGCAAGGGTAAGGATGTGAGCAACGGCAAGGAATCTCACCGTGCTTATCCATATATTGAGAAGGCTGAGGTAATCAAGGTGGTGACCAAAGGCTTGTACAAGGCACAGATGACTGTGGAAGTGAAGGATGCTAGTGGCAAAAGCCATCAGGTGAACGTGCTGATGACCTTCAACGGTGATGATTGCACCATCTCTTCCGGTAGTGACGGAGTTCAGGTTTCGGGTAATGGTAAGTTTGTCAAGAACGACCAGCTCTTGGGCGAGTTTAAGCGCAACACACTCTATTTGAACTACAACATCAAGAGCGATGCCTTGGGTACGGTTGAAACCACAGATACCATGGTGGTCCGCAATCGTGGTATTGGATTCCAGACTTTCACTCCTGAGCGGTAAGAACATTTTTAATTTGATATCAGAATTATGAAAAAAATACATAATATCCTCTTGGCCAGTGCAGCAGCTTCCATGCTGCTCACTGGTTGTGCGGAGGACTTCGATACAAGCTACCCTGCTGGCGAAAAGCCTGAGAGCGTGGCGATGGATGACCTTACCAGAGGTTATGAAGTTCTGAAGAACTATACGGGTATGAAGCTGGGAGCTAACTTGACCATTGCAGATTTGAAAGCTGCCAATACTAGCTTTAGTACCGTTTTGGCCAACTTCAATGAAGTGAATGTCGTAGATGGCTTCTCCCATGCTGCTGTGGTTGCTGATGATGGTACGGTCAGTGCCGATGCTTCAAAAGATGAAGTTGGTGCTGCTATTGCCGCAGGACTCGTTCCTACAGCTTCCCTTTTTGCACCTAACGCATGGAATTTGACTGTGATGAAAGAGGCAACTAAGGATACTTGGGTAGATGGTGAGAATGTGGATCTCCATCAGAAGTATGATTTCGAAAGCAGTGCCATCGGTGATGTCTTCGGAACTGACACGAATTCCAAAGTGGCAAAGGATCCGACAGGAAAAAACGGAAAGTCGCTCTTCAACAAGAAGGCTGCCAAGTTCATCGAGTTCCCAGTGAATCTACCTGAAGGAGCTTCGCTGTCTACTATCAAGACCATCTCCTTTGATTATTATTCATCAAATGTCAAGAAGAATGTGGTTATCAGAGTAAAGGTGGGTGACAAAGCCAAGGAACTGAGAAACTTCGGTGTTCCTACCAAGGCTAAGACTTGGGAAACATTCATGGTGGATTTGTCAAAGATTGACTTTACTGAGGCCTTTGATGCAGATGATATGAAATCTTCCAATATTTCTCTGGTAATTGGTCAGGCAGCTGTTCCTCAGCAGGTGTATGTTGACAATATTGATATTTACGCTCCATATCAGAAGCCGGGTTATTATAAACCTCGTCCTGTAGAAGAGAAGGCTGCTGATGTAAAGAAGGCTATGTTTGCTTACGTTGATTCCGTTATGCAGAACTATGGAGACAAGGTGCAGGCATGGAATGTGGCTTCTAACCTGATAGAAGATCTCTTCTACTCTCTGAAGTCTTCAGAGAACATGGGAGCTACTGATGAATTCTATCCTAACGACTATCTGGATGAGAACTGGGTGGCTGATGTATGCAAGGAAATCCATTCAAAGAAGGCTGATGCCAAACTGTTCTACAGTGAAGAAAATCTGCTGACGGATGCCGAGAAGACCGAGGCTGCCATCAACTACATCAAGCAGTGGAATGAAGCTGGTGCACAGATTGAAGGCATCGATGTGAAGCTCGACGTGCCATACAATAGCAGTTCTGTGGCAGAAGCTAAGGCGAATATCGACAATCTTCTTGCTACGCTGAAAGCATCAGGTCTGGAGATTCGTCTTTCTGATATGAACGTATACCTGGCTGATGCCAACGGAACAGTAGCCGATCAGAGCATGGCTACATTCGAGGATTACAAGGGAATGGCTGAACTCTATGCCTATATCCTGAACAAGGCACAGGATGTGTTGGGCGACAAACTCTATGGGGTATCTTTCTCTACTATCAATCAGGGCACTACGGGTGTAGGATTGTGGAATCATTTCAATCGCCTACCTACTTACGTGGGTGTGGTTAATGGACTTCAGAAAACAGAAATAAAATGGTAAGAAGATTATTTATATTTATTTTTGGGATACTGACATTCGCAGTGGCGCAGGCTCATGACGGGCCTGCCCTGCGAAGAGTTATCTCGCCATCCCAGCCGGCATGGATTATCCATATCGATACATGGAATTCTCCGAATCCGCAAGCCATCATCAATATGGTACCGGAAGACATCAAGCCTTACGTGATATTCAACCTCTCGCTCTCTGCTTCGGAGAACATCTGTGCGGATGGTAAGAAGGTGGTAGATTCATGGATGAAGGTATGTGCAGAGAACCGCGTATGGACGATGATACAGCCTGCCAGCGGCGGATACAGCGCTTTTGATGACGACGACCTGGAACTCTATGAGAGCTACTATAAGAACTATCCAAACTTTCTTGGATGGAACTATGCCGAGCAGTTCTGGGGATTTGACGAGGATCGTAAGCGTGAGAACGGAACCGTTCATACGCCTACTTTCCTGAAACGCTTGGAACTCTTCACGCATCTCATGAAGTTTGCCCATCAGTATGGTGGCTATCTTTGCGTGAGCTTTACGCAGGCATGCTATTCTGCCAATATGATGCCAGTGGCATACATGAAGCGTAATGCCGAGATGAACCGTCTGCTTTCTACCGATAAGGAACATTTCATCTGCTGCGAGAAGTACACCATGAAGAATGGTTTCTATGATATCGAGAGCAACTGTCTGGGTGCTTATCTGGGTGGATATGCCGGCCAGTATGGTATTCGTTTCGATATCTGCGGCTGGATGGAAGAACAAGATAAACTGGATGAGAATGGCAATGCCATCAAGGACCCTTCGGATGATACAAAAACACTGAAGGAGTATTACAATGATTTCCCTAAGGCTTGTGGTGCCATTCCTATCTTGGAGCATGTGGCATTGACTGGTGAGACGGTGATTGACGGTCCTGAGTTGGTGACAACTGATGACCTGCGTGAGATTGCGACCTCCAAGACTGCTGATGGCTATATCCGTCGCAACTGGGCTTGGTTCCCTCACTTTAAGAATATCAACATCGATATGTTCCGTAAGATTCTGGATGGTACAATCCGTATTCCTTCCCGTGAGGAGGTCATAGCACGTACTAAGATTTGTGTTAAGAATGACATCAAGCCTAAGGATATCAATTCCAGCCAGAACGAGATGGAACCATACGTTTCGCCAAGCGGACTGTATGATGGCCTCTATCGCAGCGAGCAGGATGACAATGGTACGCAGTGGCCTAACTCCACCTTGAACAACAAATGGTGGTTGAAGGTTTCAGGACGTTATCCTGCCATCCCTGTGGTGTATGATCTCATCGACGAAGAAGCCAAGAAACTGCAGGTGGCTATCAAGAGCAGCGAGTATGCCAGCAACCCTACCTGGAGTAATGTAACCAGCAAGAAGGCTTATATGAATAAGCTCTTTAAACAGGAATATACGGGTGATATCTATGCTTCGCGTCTGGAGAATACTTGGGTTTGCTACAACCCTTATCAGTATAATGAGGAGCATGTTCCGTTGGCTGCCACAAATAATGGTATGAAATTTATCCGTAAGTACTGGGTAAACAATGGACGCAGTGCCAAGGGTACATTGAAACCTGCCTACAATACCTGTAGCCAGATTAAGATGAACCTCGCTCCATATTCTTTGGTTCACATGCGTGAGTATTCAGACAAGTTGAGTCTCTACATGCAGAACTACCGTATCAAGGATGGACTTCGCTATGGTGTGGGTGATGGCAGATTGCAGGATGACAAGAATCTTCCGGAGTATGCCCAGCAGACTGATACCATCATTGTGGTGGGAGCCAGTGCTCAGCCTACTATCTCTTGGAAGGATAATTCCGAGCATTCGGCAAGTACTGTTACCAGCGAGTGGAAAAATGGTCAGTTCACGGTTTATGTAAAGCATAATGGTCCATTGGAGTTGACCATCGATAACTGTAAGGGCACCAAGACTACAGGAAAGTTGAAGGATTCTGATGTGACTGCCGCTGTCATTGAAATTCCTGCCATGCCAGAGGCGTATGAGGGAGAGATGCAGTATGAGTTTGAAAACTTCGATTACAAGAATGTGGGTGGTTGCTATGGCAACGCTTGGAACAACGGTTTCCGTGGATACTATGGTCAGGGCTGCTTGAACCTGGGTACCCAGAAGGGGGCTTCCGTTCGTGGTTACATTCCGGTAAGTAAGGTGGGTAATTACAAGGTGGCTATCCGTTATCAGGCTTCCATGGGAGATGCTGTTATCAATGTTATCTGCGGCAATCAGACCAAGCAGGTTACACTGCCAAAGAATGCTTCTTCCAACAAGGAATGGTCGGAAGTGGAGTTTGACATGGACATCGCTGATGTCAAGGGAAATATGACGGTTAACTATGTGAGCGGAAAGAGAGCTGTGCTCGATTGCGTTCGCCTGAACTACAAGGGTGCCTTGACGGGTATCGCTGGTGTAACCACCGATGCCGACATGATTGACCATGTGGAGTATTACGACTTGCAGGGCATGCGCTTATCTGCAGCCAAGCAGGGTATCAGTATCAAGAAAGTTTATCTTCGTAGCGGTAAGACCTATACGGAGAAGATTTATAAATAACTAGTTATTAATAACAATTTTAATTTTTACAATTATGAACACAACAATTAAGAGTTTGGCTATGGTAGCCGTAGCATTGTTTGCTGGTTTCGGTTCAGCTTCTGCACAGGAAGAGAGTGCAGATGAGGGTGTTGAATTGACTAAGGACATGTTCCACATTTGGGATGGATTCACAAAGGATGCACAACCAACTGATGAGAAGGTTTATATGGAGTGGACTGTGGGTGCAGAGAATCCAAATGCCCCAGGTTCTGTTATCGTAGGTACATCTACTGTGGCTCCAAATATCTATGCCGACTTGTCAGACTATCATTACATGGTAGTTTATGGTGAAGGTAGCACAAACGATAAAGGTGAAGTTGCCAAACCTCGTTTCATGTTCAACCGTACCGTTGAGAATGGTCAGCAGGCTGATGGTGGTATGATTGCCATCGAGAACAGAGCTTTTGATGAAAATACAGGAGCTATTGTTCTTGATTTGAAGAAAGATTTGGTTCGTACTGTACCTGGTGAAGAACCTGCAGCTGATGATTTTGCCCACTTGGTTACTATCAAGGCTTCATGGGGCGGTACTTGCCTTATTTCTTCAATCTACCTTTACAATACCCTTCCTGAGGATCTCGGAGGTGGAGCAACTGGTATCAAGAACGTTAATGTAGCAAATGATGCAGTGGTTGCAACATTCAACGCTGCTGGTGCTAAGGTAGCAGCCAATGCCAAGGGCCTTGTTATCAAGAAGTTCCAGAATGGTAAGGTTGTAAAGGTAATGAATAAGTAATGGCAGAAATTTTACTCCTTTTGTGTAACTAGGGAGTAGTCCCTAGTTCTTATGTTCGGCAAGGTATTTGTTGAATCCAGCAGATACTTTGCCGATTTTTTTTATGTGTCATAACAACTGACAATTATAACAACAGATAATCGTATAACTGATAATTATAACTTAAAAATGAAAAGAACAACTTTCTTGCTGTGCTTGCTTTTTACCTTGTGCATGCAAGTGGTAGCTGCCGATCATTCCTATACGCAGAAGGCAGTAAAGCAGACAGTAAAAGTGGGTACATCTACACGAGAAATGTTGGTCTATGTACCAACCGACTTACCCGAGAAGGCTCCGATGGTCATCTCCATGCATGGATTCAGCCAAAATCCTGATTATCAGATGGGGCAGACTCATTGGAACGAGGTGGCGGACACGGCTAAGATCTTGGTGGTTTATCCTCAGGGAAACAATAATTCCTGGGACATCTCAGGCTCTGGCGATGTCAAGTTTATCGAAACCATCATGAAGACCATGCAGAAGAAATATAAGGTAGACAAGAATCGCATCTATATCTCTGGCTTCTCCATGGGCGGAATGATGACTTATCATTGTATGACCAAATTGGGAACTGTAGTTGCAGCCTTTGGTCCTGTGAGTGGTATCCCTGTCGATTATCGTGAGCCTGTGGCTCCACGCCATGTGCCTATTATGCACATCCATGGCACGGGAGATGATGTCGTGAAATGGGGCGGCGATCCAAACCATGCCGCTGGTGGCTATGGTAGGATTGACGATTATGTCAAGAAGTGGGCTGCTTATGAAGGTTGTGATGTGGATAATCCAGAGGTGATTCGCCCTTATCCTGCATCCATGAGTTATGCTGCCGCCACTCGTACTCGCTATATTAATAAGGTGGATGGTACGGAGGTTACTCTCATCGCCATTGATGGTAAGGGACATTGGCATTCGGATGATCCTAATGCAGTCTATTCTACCCGCGAGCTTTGGAACTTCTTCAAGCAGTATAAGCTCGATCTTCCTGATAATGAAGATTCTAGCGAGGCTAAGGGTGAGGTGTTGTTCTCTGACAATTGGGAAGACGAGGTCATCAACGTAGGTGAAGGCGTGCCTGCTGGGTGGAAGCGCATCAATAGCATGAATGATGGGAGCCGCAGCGATGAGAAAGCGAACGGCGCTGCCAATACGGGTGGTGCTCGTATCAAGGATTTCGTGGCTGGTGGTGATTTCAATACAGGATTCTATCTCAGTGCTCGTGACTTTGACCAATGCAAGCTCTCTTATGGCTTGTATGATGGGCATCGTCTGCACTTGATTCCTGGCAAATACCAGCTTTCTTTCAACTCTTCTTATTGGAATGATGGTTCCGAGAATGGGGCAGTGACCTTTGATGCTGGCATTGCTGGCATAAGCGACAATAAGTCTGTCTTGTTGGAACAGAACTTGGATTCGGAAGGTAACTTGAAGGAGAATGCCAATCAGGTGGTGAAAGGTTCTCTGGCTCACTTCTTGAACTTCACTGTAGAAAAAGAAGGTGACTATGAACTTTATTTCACCATGTCTTCTGGTTGGGCTGCGGTTATTCTTGGCAATGTGAAGATTAAAAAGGCAGATACCAGTACGGGTATCACTGATTGTACAATCGATGCCTTCGGAAAAGCGAATATCATAACCTACAATTTGTCGGGTCAGCGCATCAGCGCACAGACTAAGGGCTTGGTTATAGAGCAGATTCTGTTTGCCAATGGTAAGAAGGTTTCCAGAAAGGTAATCAAAAAATAATAAACTGGATAATAGTTGGTGCATAACAGTTGGTCACCGCATGCACAACAGCTGTTGTGCATGCGCATATCAGCTGTTATGCAAGCGCACAACAGCTGTTGTG
>ERZ650305.336-NODE-336-length-18105-cov-10.743601_pt1 | contig 18105 bp, 15 predicted proteins | sample MGYA00376241_ERZ650305 | MGnify/ENA primary metagenome ERZ650305 (study PRJEB26733, sample SAMN07839276) | wastewater metagenome | biome: urban; feature: artificial channel; material: waste water | place: USA: North Carolina | collected 2016-02-25 ... | reverse complement strand
CGGGCCGACTCTTGTTTTTTGAATTTCGCGAGGATTTTGACCGATGAACACACCTCTTGACATCGCCGTGGTTGGCGCAACCGGCGCCCTGGGTCGGGTTTTGCTGGAGGTGCTCGGTGACAGCCGCTTTCCGCTGGGCCGGCTGTACCCACTGGCCAGCGAGCGGGCCGAAACCGAAGGTGACACCCTCACCTTCCGCAATCGCGAACTGACGGTAGGCGACGCCGAAGGTTTTGATTTTTCCCGCGCGCAACTGGTGCTGCTGGCCGTGCCTGCCGACTGCGCCGACAGCCTGGCGGCCGACGCCTGCGCCGCAGGGGCGGCCGTGCTGGATTTTTCCAGCGCCCAGCGCAACAACCCGGCGCTGGTGCTGGCTGGCGGCCAGGCCGAAGGCCCGGCGCCTGGCCAGCGCGTGCGCTGCCCGGATGGCCTGAGCCTGGCCGTGGCCAGCCTGCTGGAAGGCCTGACTCCAGCCGGCGTGGAATCGGTCGATATCACGGCATTGTTGCCGGCAGGGGTGCATGGCCGCGCAGCCATGGACGAGCTGGCCGGGCAAACCACCGCGCTGTTCAACCTCAGCGAAACCACCACCCAGGTGTTTGACCGCCGGCTGGCATTCAACCTGTTGCCGGCCTCGCTGGACGAACACCAGCAGCGCAGCCAGGATGTGGCCCGCCTGCTGGGCGATGCCGCCCCGACCGTGGCGCTGAACCTGGCCGTGGCCCCGGTGTTTTTTGGCGCCAGTCTGTCGCTGACCTTGCACGGCAGCGCGCTGGATGAAGCCGCCGTACGCGCGGCCTGGGCAGCCAACACCCTGATCCGCCTGGACGATGACAGCGCCGTGCTCAGCCCGGCCGATGCCGCCACCCGCCCGGATCTGGCCGTGGCTGGCCTGCATCGCCAGGGTGATGCGCTGTGCGCCTGGGCGGCGTTTGATCCGCTGCGCTGGGTGGCGCTGCACGCGCTGCGACTGTCGGCACGCACCCTGGCCAGCCTGCAACAACCGGCCTGAATCGCCGGTATTTTGCCCGCCATGCGCACGCACTGGCGGGTTATACGCAACGATCTGCATGGCATTTTGCCGCCATGCTGGGTATCATCCGCACACATCGTCCTGGCAGTGCGCCAGCGACGACGGGCTTTACTGACATTCGTAAGGGCAGGCTTCGTGACGATTCGAGCGAAACTCACTGCCAGCGCCTTGGCGCTGGCGCTTATCGGTGCCACTTATCCGGCCATGGCCGGCGGGCTGGGCCGCATGCATGTGCAATCCGCGCTGGGGCAGCCGTTCCGCGCCGAGATCGACATCACCGGGGTTCGCTCGCAAGAACTCAGCCAGATTCGCGTCAACATCGCCTCACCGGCCGCTTTTGCCGAGATGCAGATGGATTACCCCGAAGTCCTGCAAGGGGTTAGCGTCAACGTGGTGCGCAAACCCGATGGCAAGCTGGTAGCCCGCGTACAGGGCGCCCAGCCGATCAGCGACCCTTTCCTGTTCTTGCTGCTGGAACTGAACGACGGCGGAGCCCGCTCGTTCAAGGAATTCACCGCCCTGCTGGAGCCCAGCGACAAGCCCACGCCCGCGGCGCCGGCGGTGAGCACAGAACAAGCCAAGCCGGCTGCCAGTGCAGCGCCTGCGCCAGCCGCGCCGGCAGCAACCCCCGCACCGGCCCCTGCAACCAGCAAGCCTGCCGACAGCAAACCGGCGGCCAAGGCCGCAGCGAGCAAGCCTGACGATGATGGCCCGCTGCCCAGCGATGGCCGCCAGCACACCGTCAAACCTGGCGAAACCTTGTCTGGCGTCGCGGCCAAGCTCAAGCCGGCAGATGTCTCGCTGGAACAAATGATGGTCGGCCTGTACCGCAATAACAGCGGAGCGTTTGCCGGCGACATGAACAAACTGCGCGCCGGCGCCACCCTGGATGTGCCCGCCGCCGACGGCGTGCGCAGCATTCCGCCGCGCGACGCGCTGGACACCGTGCGCGCCCAGGTCAAAGACTGGCGCAATTATGTGCTGGGTGGCGCAGACGCCGCCGCCGCCGCACCAGCGCGCGACCCAGGCAAAACCCGCACCCCACCCAGCGACGCCAGCGCCGAAGTGGCCCCCCCAGACAATAAAGACGGCGTGCTTAAGCTAAGCAAGGCCGACGGCAAACCCGGCGAAGAACGCCCCGGCCAACTGGAAGAAGAACTGGTCAGCCGCGAAAAAGCCCTGAAAGACGCCAACGAACGCATCACCACGCTGGAAGCCCAGCTGGAAGAAATGCGCGGCCTGCTGGCCTTGCGCTCGCAAATGGGCGCCGAAGCCGAAAAACAAGCCAAGGAAGCCGAAGCCGGCAAGGCTGAAGCCCCGCCGCGTCCGGCATCAGGCGCTCAAGCCAGTGCCAGCGAAGGCCAGCATAACGCCATGTTCCTGCTGGGCGGGCTGGGCCTGGCCGGCGCCCTGCTGGCCGGCGTGCTGTACGCGCACCGTCGCAAAGACACCTTCCGCCGCTGGTGGGAGCAATTGATGGCGGCCCGACGCAAAAAAGCCGAAGAAAAAGCAGCAGAAAAAACCGCCAAAGCCGACAGTCTGGCCGCCAGCACCGAGCCCGCCCCCGCTGCGGCTGCGGCTGACAGCAACGACGAAGATCCACTGGTCGTGGCCGACCGCCTGATCGAATACAACAAGCTGGCTCAGGCAGAAACCGTACTGCTGGACGCGCTGAACAAAACCCCGGATCGCCACGAACTGCGCCTGAAGCTGCTCAAGGTGTACTACGCCATGCCGCTGGTGGACAAGTTCAACGCCCAGGCCGCCCGCCTGCTGGACGCCGTGAGCAAAACCAGCCCGCTGTGGGTGCAGGCGCTGGAAATGGGCCGCAAGCTTGACCCCAACCACCCGCTGTACGCCGCGCCCAAGCCAGTTGAACCGGCAGCCAGCGATGACTTTGGCTTTGACGAAGCCGACATCGAACCGGCGCCAGAACCCGCCCCAGCGCCCAAACCCGCCGCCAAACCGGCCCCCGCCCCGGTGGCAGAAGATCCGTTCGACCTGGACAGCGACCTGCTGCCTGACGACGCCGTGATGCAGGGCGGCGGCAGCTTTACCCAAGATCCATCGGACGAGGAGCCGGAAGAAAAGCCGCTGCTGGACTACGACTTCCAGATGGACAAGGACAAAAAGCCTGCCCCGGAAGCCCCGGCCAAACCCGCCGCGCCGGCCGCCGCCGACAGCCTGTCAATGGACGATGTGTTCGACTTTGGCCTGGACGCCCCGGCCGAACCGGCGCCGGCCCCTGCTGCCGCCAAACCGGCCGCGCCAGCCCCCGCCCCGGCGCCGATTGCCGACCCGGTGGCCGACACGCTCAGCCAGGATGACCTGGACGACCTCTTTGCCCAACCGGCGCCCGCCCCGGCCGCCAAGCCCGAGCCGGCCCCGGTCAATGATGTGCTGAGCCAGGACGATCTGGACAATCTGTTTGGCGAAACCCCGGCCGCGGCAGAACCCGCAGCGGATGACGGCGAACTGGACATCGACGCGCTGATTGCCGCCGAGCAAGCCAAACAAGCCGAAGAAGCCGCCGCCCAGGCCGCCGCCGCCAAGCCGGCGCCGAGCAAACCGACCAAACCGGCCATCCCGTCCGGCGACGAACTCTCGCTGGACTTTGACGGCATCTTCGAAGACACCGTGCCGCCGCTGCCGGCGCTCGACCCGGAAGCCCTGGCCGCCGCCCTGGCCAACGCCCCGGACATGGACGACCTGCCGCCGCCGGACGACACCGTGCTGGAAGCGCCGGACATGCCGCTGGAAATCCCCGACGAAGGCGTGCTGGCCGCCGAACTGGCCGAGCCGGAACTGCCAGAAGGCGACAACCCACTCAAGGACGAAATGAGCGAGCCCTCGCCGCTGCTGACCGGCGAGATGGCCAATATCGACCCGGACCTGGCGTTTGACTTTGACGCCGTGTTCCAGGACGCCGCCCCGGCCGCGCCCAAGCTGGATCGCAGTGCCCTGGCTGCCGCGCTGGCCAGCGCCCCGGACCTGGAAGAATTGCACCAGGAAGACGCCGTGACCGCTGACAGCGGCGAAGCCGTCACCCCGGAACAAGTGGACACCAAGCTCGATCTTGCCCGCGTCTACATCGACATGGGCGACGAAGAAGGCGCCCGCGAAATCCTGGTGGAGGTCATGGCCGAAGGCACCGACGAACAACGCGACACCGCGCTGAAGCTGATGGAAAAGCTGTAAATCGTGATGGGTTTTTCTGTTTCCAGCCCCGACCGGCCCGCCGGCTCGGGGTTTTTTCATCCCGCCACCCCGCTGGCCGCCTGGCTGATGCTGGCGGTGATGCTGCCCTTGTGGCCATGGCCGCTGCAACTGGCCGCCGCGGCGGCTTGCGCCGGCCTGGCGGCGCGGCGCGAGCGGGCGGCGCCGTGGCTGGCGGCGCGGCGGGTGCGCTGGCTGTTGGCGGCGCTGCTGGCGGCGATGGCGTGGAGCACGCCCGGCCAGGCGCTGTGGCCGGCGGACTGGGCGCCCACCCGCGAAGGCGTGCTGGAAGGCGGCCTGCACGCGCTGCGGCTGCTGGCCTTGCTGTGGTGCATGAAGGCGCTGTTCGCCAGCCGCAGCCGCCAGGCCTGGCTGTTGGGCCTGCGCACGCTGTGCTGGCCGCTGACCTGGCTGGGGCTGGACATCAACCGCGCGGCGCTGCGGCTGTGGCTGACGCTGGAAGAAAGCGAACGGCTGACCGGCCAGGCGCCGCCGCGCTGGCGCGACCTGTGGCAAGCCTTGTCCGCCGCGCCAACGGCGGCGTCAGACCACGCACAGGGCGACGAGGGGCGGGCATTGACGCTACAATTGCAGGCTTTGACCGCCCGCGACCTGCTGGCCTGGCTTGTCCTGGCCTTGGCGCTGGCGGCTTCGGTTTTCGGATAGCACAGTCACCCATGAGAATTGCATTAGGCGTCGAATACGACGGACGCGGGTTTTCCGGCTGGCAAACCCAGCCCAACGGCAACACCGTGCAAGATGCGCTGGAGCGCGCAGTGGCGGCGATTGTCGGCGTGCCGGTGCGCTGCCACGCCGCCGGGCGCACCGACGCTGGCGTGCACGCCACCGGCCAGGTGGTGCATCTGGATTGCGATGTGCCGCGCCCGCCCGGCGCCTGGGTGCGCGGGGTGAACAGCCATTTGCCGCCCGGCGTGGCGGTGTGCTGGGCGCAGCCGGTGCCCGAGCATTTTCATTCGCGTTTTTCCGCCTATGCGCGCTGCTACCGCTATGTGCTGCTGAACCGCCCGGTGCGCCCGGCGATTGCCGCCGGCCAGGTGGGCTGGTTTCATGCGCCGCTGGAGGTGGAGGCCATGCGTGAGGCCAGCGCGCATTTATTGGGCCAGCATGATTTTTCCAGCTTTCGCGCCGCCGAATGCCAGGCCAAGACTCCGGTGAAAACCCTCACCCGGCTGGATATCGAGCGGGTGGGCGACACCCTCACCTTCAGCCTGGAAGCCGACGCCTTTTTGCATCATATGGTGCGCAATCTGGTTGGCGCCTTGCTGATGGTGGGCAAGGGCGGCAAGCCGGCCGAGTGGATGGCCGAGCTGCTGGCGGCGCGCAGCCGCGCCAGCGCGCCGCCCACCTTCATGCCCGACGGCCTGTACCTGACCGGCGTGCGCTACCCGGAAGAATTCGGCCTGCCCTCGCCGCCGCCGCTGTATGGCCCGCGCCGACAGGCGGATGTTTGAGCGGTTTTCACCCTGTTATTTTTGCCGAGCCCATTCACCATGCCCGTTCGCATCAAAATCTGCGGCATCACCCGCCCCGAAGACGGCCAGGCCGCCGCCCAGCTGGGCGCTGACGCCATCGGCCTGGTTTTTTACCCGAAAAGCCCGCGCCATGTCAGCCTGGAGCAAGCGCGCGCCATTGTCGCCGCCCTGCCGCCGCTGGTGACGGTGGTGGCGCTGTTTGTCGATCCCGAGCCGGACGAGGTGCACCGCGTGCTGGCCGCCGTGCCGATTGACGTCTTGCAGTTTCACGGCGAAGAAAGCCCGGATTTTTGCCGGCAGTTTCAGCGCCCCTATCTGAAAGCCGTGCGCGTCCAGCCCGGCCTGGATTTGCTACAATACGCGATTGCCCACGCCGGGGCGCGCGGTTTGCTGACCGACGCCTTTGTGCCGGGCGTGCCGGGCGGGACCGGCGCCACCTTTGACTGGAGCCTGCTGCCAGCGGATTTGCCGCTGCCGCTGATCCTCTCGGGCGGGCTGGAGCCCGACAACATCACCGCCGCCGTCCGCGCCGTGCGCCCCGCCGCCGTGGACACATCCAGCGGCGTGGAAGCCAGCAAAGGCATCAAGGACGCTGCCCGCATGGCGGCATTTATCGCAGGAGTTCACCATGCATCCGTATGACCTTCCCGACGCACAAGGCCATTTTGGCCGTTACGGTGGCGTGTATGTCGCCGAAACCCTGATGTCGGCGCTGGACGAATTGACGCGTGAATACGCCCGCTACAAGAACGACCCCGAGTTTCTGGCCGAATACCAGAACGAACTCAAGCACTACGTCGGCCGCCCCAGCCCGATTTACCACGCCCGCCGGCTGAGCGAAGCCTGCGGCGGCGCGCAGATTTACCTCAAGCGCGAAGACCTCAACCACACCGGCGCGCACAAGATCAACAACGCCATCGGCCAGGCGCTGCTGGCCAAGCGCATGGGCAAAAAGCGGGTGATCGCCGAAACCGGCGCCGGCCAGCACGGCGTGGCCACCGCCACCGTGGCCGCCCGCTACGGCATGGAATGCGTGGTGTATATGGGCGCTGAAGACGTCAAGCGCCAGGCGCCCAATGTGTTCCGCATGAAGCTGCTGGGCGCCACCGTGGTGCCGGTGGAATCCGGCTCGAAAACCCTCAAGGACGCGCTCAACGAAGCCATGCGCGACTGGGTGACCAATGTGGACAGCACCTTCTACATTCTGGGCACCGCCGCCGGCCCGCACCCCTACCCGATGCTGGTGCGGGATTTTGTCTCGGTGATTGGCGAAGAATCCAAAGAACAAATGCCCGAGATGATCGGCCGCCAGCCGGACGCCGTGGTGGCGTGCGTGGGCGGCGGCTCCAACGCCATCGGCATCTTCCACCCGTATATCCCGGTGGAAGGCGTGCGCCTGATTGGCGTGGAAGCCGGCGGCGACGGCCTGGACAGCGGCCGCCACGCCGCGCCGCTGTCGGCCGGCCGCCCTGGCGTGCTGCACGGCGCGCGCAGCTATCTGATGCAGGACGACAACGGCCAGATCATCGAAACCCATTCGGTGTCGGCCGGCCTGGATTATCCGGGCGTGGGCCCCGAGCACAGCTACCTGAAGGACATCGGCCGCGCCGAATACGTGGCGGTGACCGACGCCGAGGCGCTGACCGCCTTCCACGACCTGTGCCGCTACGAGGGGATCATCCCCGCGCTGGAATCCAGCCACGCGCTGGCCTACGCCGCCAAGCTGGCGCCCACCCTGGGCAAGGATCAGGTGATTCTGGTCAATCTGTCCGGCCGTGGCGACAAAGACATCAACACCGTGGCCGGCCTGGCCGGCATCACGCTCTGACAAGCCAACCCAGCCCGGCCGCGCGCCGGGCGCGCAATTGATGGATGATGCATGAACCGTATTGACCGCTGTTTTGCCGAGCTGGCCGGGCGCAAGGCGCTGATCCCGTTCATTACCGCCGGCGACCCCGAACCGGGCCAGACCGTGGCGATGATGCACGCGCTGGTGGCCGGCGGCGCCAACGTGATTGAGCTGGGCGTGCCGTTTTCCGACCCGATGGCCGACGGCCCGGTGATCCAGCGCGCCAGCGAGCGCGCCCTGGCCCACGGCGTGGGCCTGCGCGATGTGCTGGCCATGGTGGCGCAGTTTCGCGCCGCCGACGCCGCCACCCCGGTGGTGCTGATGGGCTACCTGAACCCGGTGGAAGCCATGGGCTACGCCGAGTTTGCCAAGGCGGCCCGCGCCGCTGGCGTGGATGGCCTGCTGACGGTGGATTGCCCGCCGGAAGAAGCCGAGGCGCTGTCGCTGGCGCTGCACGCCGAACAACTGGCGCCGATTTACCTGATTGCCCCGACCACCCCGGCCGAGCGGCTGTCCGGCATTGCCCGCCACGCGCGCGGCTATGTGTATTACGTGTCGCTCAAGGGCGTCACCGGCGCCGCCAACCTGGATGTCACTGAAGTGGCGCGCCGGGTGGCGGAAATCCGTCAGCACATCCAGCTGCCGATTGGCGTGGGCTTTGGCATCCGCGATGGCCAGACCGCCCGCCAGGTGGCCGATGTGTCTGACGCCGTGGTGATTGGCAGCCGGCTGGTGCAGGCGGTGGAAGCCGCCGCCCCCGGCGAGGCCGCCGCCACCTTGCAAACCCTGCTGCGCGACATCCGCGCCGCCCTGGACGCCTGAGCCCGGCCCGCCCGGACTCAGCCCGATAGACCCCAGCCCGCCGCCGCCCACGACGCGACGGCCGGGCGCAGGAGAGAACATGAGCTGGTTGAACAAGCTCCTTCCCCCGAAGATCAAAAAAGACAACAAAACCGGCAAATCCGCCGTGCCGGAAGGGCTGTGGAGCAAGTGCTCGGCCTGTGAGGCCGTGCTGTATCACACCGACCTGGAAAACAATCTGCACGTCTGCCCCAAGTGCAGCCACCACAACGCGGTGGGCGCGCGCGCGCGGCTGGACATGCTGCTGGACGCCGAAGGCCGCTTTGAAATCGGCAGCGAAGTCACCCCGGTGGACATCCTGAAGTTCAAGGACAGCAAAAAATACCCCGAGCGCCTCACCGCCGCGCAAAGCAGCACCGGCGAAGACGACGCCCTGGTGGTGATGCAGGGCAGCATCCACAATCTGCCGGTGGTCGCCGCCGCGTTTGAGTTCCGCTTTATTGGCGGCTCGATGGGTTCGGTGGTGGGCGAGCGCTTTGTGCGCGGCGTGCGCGCCGCCGTTGAGCAACGCGCGCCCTTCATCTGCGTGTCAGCCTCCGGCGGTGCGCGCATGCAGGAAGGCCTGAGCTCGCTGATGCAGATGGCCAAAACCAGCGCCGCGCTGCAACTGCTGACTGACCACAAACTGCCGTTCATCTCGGTGCTGACCGACCCGACCATGGGCGGCGTCTCCGCCAGCTTTGCCTTTCTGGGCGATGTGGTGATGGCCGAGCCGGGCGCGCTGATTGGCTTTGCCGGCCCGCGCGTGATCGAGCAAACCGTGCGCGAAACCCTGCCGGAAGGCTTTCAGCGGGCGGAATTCCTGCTGGAAAAAGGCGCCATCGACATGATCGTCGATCGCCGCGAACTGCGCCGCCGCATGGCGGAAGTGCTGACCCTGCTGACCCGTCAGCCGGCCGTGGCCTGAGTGGATTAAGCGCCGCTCCCCCCCCAAAAAAACCGGCGCACTGCCTGATCAGCAGTGCGCCGGTTTTTTTGCAGCTGACCCCGCCGCCAGCGCTCAGTCTGGCCGCTGCAAATCAGCCATCATCGCCGCCAGAAAGCGCGCAGCCTCGGCGCCGGTGGCGGCGCGGTGGTCAAAGGTCAGCGACATCGGCAGCACCCGATGCACCACCACGGCATCGCCCACCGCCACCGGCTCGCGCCGGGCGCGGCCAGCGCCGACAATCGCCACCGTCGGTGGCATCACCACCGGGCTGGCGTAACGGCCGGCAAACATGCCGAAGTTGGACAAAGTAATGCTGTGCCCGCGCAGTGACTCCGGCGGAATGGTGCGCGCACGCACGTCTTGCTTCATCTGCTCCAGCGCGGTGCGCAAATCCTCGCGGCTGCGCTCGGCGACATTGCGCAGCACCGGCACAAACAGCGCTTCTTCGGTGTCGGTGGCGATGCCGACGTCGATCTGGCTGAGCTGGCGCACGCCCAGCGCCTGGCTGTCGAACCAGGCGTTCAGCGCGGGCGCGGCGCGGCAGCCGGCCACCATGGCGCGCAGCAAGCGCCAGGTGGTGTCTTCGCCAGCCGCCCAGGCGTGGATGTCGGCGTCGTCCACCAAGGTGACGGGCACCACTTCGGCGTGGGCCAGCGCCATGTTCTGCGCCATGGCCCGACGCGGGCCGCGCAGCGGGGTGAGCGCGGCGACATTGGCCAGCACCTTGGCCACCCGCTCGACGTCGCTGGCCAGGATCACGCCGTCCGGCCCGCTGGGGGTGACGATGGACAAATCCACGCCCAGCTTGCTGGCCAGCGCGCGCACGGCAGGGGCGGCGCGCACGCCGCGTGCGGCGGGGGCGGCGGCGCTGGCGTGTTCGCGCACTTCATGGGCGGTGGTGGCGGTCGGGGCGTCGCCAACCACCGAGCCGCTGTCTTCCACCTGGCCGCCGTCGTCGATGTCCACCAGCGCGCCGTCCAGCGCCACCACATCGCCGACTTTGGCGTGCAGGGTGAGCACCTTGCCGGCAAACGGCGAGGGCACGTCAACGATGGCTTTGTCGGTTTCGACGGAGAGCAGCGGTTGATCGACGACGATGTGGTCGCCGGCATTGACGTGCCAGGCAACGATTTCCGCTTCTTGCAGGCCTTCGCCCAGATCGGGAAGTTTGAAGGTTTTCATGGTGTTGGGTTTCCTGTGTGGGGCTGGGCATGGGCAGTGGTGATCATAATGGGCTGCGCCGCCGCTTAGCCGGGTCGGACGACGGGATCCCCCTGGCTGGCTGCGATGCTCGGCGCGCTTTATGGGGGGCAAACCGGCTAGGCGCGACGGGTTGCGCGATTCAATGCCTTTGCATGCCATGTCCAGCGTATTGATCCATGTGTTTGCTTTTAGTAGGCCCGCACGCGCTCAACCGCCGCCAGGATGCGGGCGACGCTGGGCAGGTATTCGTCTTCCAGCCGGGCCAGGGGCAGCGGGGTGTCAAAGCCGGTGACGCGTTCGACCGGGGCGAGCAGGCTCATCAGGCCTTCGCTGGCCAGGTTGGCGGCGATTTCGGCGCCGACGCCGCATTGGCGGGCGGCTTCGTGCACGATCACGCAGCGGCCGGTTTTGGCCACCGAGGCGAGGATGGTGGGCATGTCCAGCGGTTTCAGGCTGGCCACGTCGATCACTTCGGCGGATACGCCCTGTTCGGCCAGTTGCTCGGCGGCTTGCAGGGTTTCCAGCACCGAGGCGCCCCAGCTGACCAGGGTGACGTCGTGGCCTTCGCGCAGGGTGAAGGCCGCGCCCAGCGGCAGGGCTTCGCCGTTGTCAGCGACTGGTTCTTTCAGCAGCCGGTACAGCCGGGTGGGCTCTAAAAAAATCACCGGGTCGGGGTCGCGGATGGCGGCCAGCAGCAGGCCGTAGGCGCGGGCGGGTGAGCTGGGGCTGACCACTTTCAGGCCGGGGGTGTGCGCCAGCCAGGCTTCGGGGGATTCGCCGTGGTGTTCCGGGGCGTGGATGCCGCCGCCCACCGGGGTGCGCAGCACCATCGGGCAGCTCAGCCGGCCACGGGTGCGGTGGCGCAGGCGGGCGGCGTGGTTGATCAGGTGATCAAAGGTGGAATACATAAAGCCGGCAAACTGGATTTCGCACACCGGGCGCAGGCCTTGCGCGGCCATGCCGATGGCCATGCCGGCGATTTGGGTTTCCGCCAGCGGCGCATCCAGCACGCGCTGTTCGCCAAAGCGCTCTTGCAGGCCGAGGGTGGCGCGGAACACGCCGCCGTTTTTGCCGATGTCTTCGCCAAACAGCACCACATTGTCGTCGTGCGCCAGTTCCCAGGCCAGGGCGGCGTTGATGGCGTCGAGCAGGGTGAGGGTGTTCATGCTTGCCCCCTTTCGGTCAGCAGTTGCTGGCGTTGCGCGGCCAGGTCGGCCGGCAGTTCGGCGTACAGATAGTCAAACAGGGTGGACAGCGCTTGCGGCGGGGTGGCCAGGTAGTCGGCGGCGGCGGCGCTGACGGCGGCTTGATTGTCGGCCAGCAGGGTTTCTTCGTCCTGCTTGCTCCACAGTTTTTGATCCACCAGAAAATGCCGCAGCCGCGCCAGCGGCTCCAGCGCCCAGGCGGCGCTGACTTCGTCCTGCGCGCGGTAGCGGCGGGCGTCGTCGGCGGTGGTGTGGTCGCTCAGCCGGTAGGTCACGCATTCGATCAGCGAGGGGCCGTCGCCAACGCGGGCGCGCTCAAGCGCGCGGCCGATGCAGTCGCGCACCGCCAGGATGTCGTTGCCGTCGCATTGCTCGCCGGGAATGCCGGCGGCGATGGCTTTTTGCGCAAAGGTGGCGGCGGCGGTTTGTTTGCGCGCCGGCAGCGAAATCGCCCACTGGTTATTGGTGACCACAAACACCACCGGCAAGCGCCAGGCGCCGGCGGTGTTCATGGCTTCGTAAAAATCGCCTTTAGAGGTGGCGCCATCGCCCAGCGTCACCACCGCCACACGCGGCTGGCGGCGATACTGAAAGGCAAAGCCCACGCCCACGGCGTGGCCGCACTGGCTGGCAATCGGCACGGCAATCGGGAAATCCTCGCGCGGGCCGGCAAAGTCGCTGCCGCGCTCGTCGCCGCTCCAGTACAGCAGCAGCTCTTGCATGCGCACGCCGCGCCAGAGCATGGCCCCGGTTTCGCGGTAGGTGGGCAGCAGCACGTCCTCGGCGCGCATCACGCTGGCCAGGCCAACGGTGACGGCCTCCTGGCCCAGCGAGGACGGATAGGTGCGCAGCTGACCGGTGCGCTGCAAGGCAACCGCCTTGGCGTCAAAGGCGCGGGTCAGCGCCATGGCGCGGTACACCGGCAGCAAATCGTGCGGCTGGAAATCGGGCGGGGGTGAGGCAAGGTGGCCGTGCGCGTCCAGAAAACGGGTGTAGGGGACGCGGAATTCGGCAATCGGGATCATGGTGGTGTCTCCTTTGTCGAAAGCGCTGACCGTGGGCGATCAGTCGATGCCCCTTGTGAGGGCATTTCCACCTTAGCCGAGTTCTGCTGGAACGTCATTCTGCACTGCGGTAGCTGCAATGCAGCGAAATCGGCATGCGATAATGTCAGGCTGGGCGCCAGTTGGCGCGGTGAATCATGCAAAAATCAAAGGTGAGCGCATGCGCGCAGTGGTGCAAAGGGTGAGTCAGGCTTCGGTCAGTGTCGATGGCGTGTGTACCGGGGCCATTGGCCCTGGTTTGCTGGTGCTGGCTTGTATTGAAAGCGGCGATGGCGAGGCCGAGCTGGCATGGATGGCGCGCAAGCTGGTGCAGCTGCGCATTTTTGCCGATGCGCACGGCGCCATGAACCGCTCGCTGCTGGACGTGAACGGCGAGCTGCTGGCCATCAGCCAGTTCACTCTGGCCGGCGATTGCCGCAAGGGCAACCGGCCGTCGTTTGTGCGCGCCGAGCGCCCCGAGCGCGCCGCGCCGATGTTTGCCGACTGGTTGCACACCCTGTCGGTCCAGTTGGGCAAGCCCGTGCCCAGCGGGGTGTTTGGCGCCGATATGCAGGTGAGCCTGGTGAACGATGGGCCGGTGACGCTATGGCTGCAAAGCCCAGGGGGAGAGGCGAGCCGTACCAGCTGATTGAGTTTGCGGCGGGCTGGCCGATATTGTCATATCCCGATCACACTGGAGCCACCCGCATGCAACTTGCTTCTCTTAGCCGCAGCCTGCAAGGCCAATGGCAGCGCCTGCGCCAGGCGGTGGTGCGCCCCAGCGCCACCGGCGACGTCAGCAGCCAGGATGCCGCACCCGCGATGTCGCGGCGCGAAAAAGCCCAAGTCAGCCTGGGCGAAAAAATAGCCCAGGACCGACAAGCGCTCTACGACAAACTCGGCCAGATGGATCGCAACAGCGGCTTACGTAACAGTCGGCAAAGCGCACGCGACAAGGTGGCCATGCTGCGTGAGCGGGTGCGCATGCTCAAGGCGCAAATTGCCGGGGCGCACGGCGCCACACTCAAGCGTCTGGCCCGCCAGTTGGCGCAGGTGGCGGCGCAGCTCAAACAAGCCGTGTCGCAGTACGCTGGCGCCACCAGCAAGCTGAGCACGCCCAGCCCCGCTGCGCCAGCGAGCGCTGCCTCAGGCGCCGCCGTGTCAGCGGATGCCCAGGCCAGCCCGACAGCCACGGTGGACGCGGCTTCGGCTGCGCCGCCCCCTTCAGCGGAATCCGTCACCAGTATTGCCGCCGCCAGCGCACAGCCGGTCGCCGAGGCCGTGCTGAGCGATGCCACCCAACCCGCCACAGCCGAGTCTCGTGACGATGCCTCGCACAAGGAAATGAATGCCGCGCGCGAGCGCGAGCAAGCCAAGACCGATGAAAAAATGGACAAGGCGTTCGCCAAAGAGGTGAAAGACCTGCTGCGCGAGCTCAAGCAAGCCGCCGAGCTGCTGAAACGCCGGATGCGCCATGCGCAGCAAAGCGCGGCGCTGGCCGAGCTGGAGCGCAGCTTGCGCGAAATCGAAGGGCAACTGGCCCGATTGCAAAGCGGGTCTCAGTCTGGCGGCGAGCCCACCACCGGCACGCCGACCGCGACAGCGGGAGTGGACACCATCAGTGTGGATGCAGTGGATGTCGGCGTGGCGACATCGGTTGATGTAGGTAGCGGGGCGACGGCAGGCAGTGGCGCCGTATCAGCCGGCACTGGCGCTTAGCGTCGCTCACAACACCCAGCGAAACGGTCCTGGCCAAGCGTGTGACCGCAGACAGTAAACAAGTACGGCAAGGTCGGGCAACAACGCCAGGAGGGTTTTGTGAGCCGCTCTTAGCCAGCGTGAGTTGGCGCGCTGGCTTGCACCACCCGGTTGCGGCCCTCACGCTTGGCCTGATACAGCGCATCGTCGGCACGCGCCAGCAGGGATTCCAGCGATTCCTGCCCGCTCAGCATGGCCAGGCCAATGCTGATGGTAATGCGGATCGGCTCAGGCTCACCTGGGGCGGCCATCGCGGTGATGGCCACTTGCTTGCGCAGGCGCTCGGCCAATTGCATGGCCTGGCCCAGTGCCGTGTCCGGCAGAAACACGGCAAACTCTTCGCCCCCCAAGCGGCCGATCAGGTCGTGGCGGCGCAGATTGTGCTCCAGGGTGCTGGCCAGCCCATGCAGCGCAGCATCGCCACAGGCGTGACCACGGGTGTCGTTGACCTTCTTGAAGTGATCAATGTCCAGCATCAGCGCCGCCAGTGGCGTGCCATTGGCCAGCGCAGCCTCGCGCAATTGCACGGCGCGCTCCAGGGTATGGGCGCGGTTGGCCAGCCCGGTCAGTGCGTCAGTCTGTGCCTGACGGCGCAGAGTATCTTCCAGCAGCTTGCGGCTGCTGATGTCATGAAACCCGCACAGCACCGCCGGCTGGTGATCAAACACCAGATGCACCGCCGACACCAGCGCCCAGAACTGAGTGCCATTGTCGCGCTGAAATTGCAGTTCGATATTATCTACCTGCTCGGCACGAGCCAGCCGTTGAAACAATTGCGTACGCTCAACCGGATCAACATAAAAACGGCTGGGATCTGGCCGCTGGCCCTGCTCGCGTAGCTCGGCATCCATGCCAAACAGCCGGCAGGCACGGGCATTGGCATACAGCAGGCTGCGGTCGGCCAGCGCGATGATGGTCAGCGGAAACGGGAGATTTTCCACCATGCCGCGAAACCGCGCTTCGCTGGCTTCCAACTGGGCTTTGCTGGCCTGTAATGCGCGGCCATCGCGGCGCTCGCCCCGATAATGCCAGGCCACCGCCCCGCCCAGCAGCGCCAGCGCACTCATCGCTGCATAGTAAGCATGCAGCATCCGCCGCCAGGCGCGCAGATAATCCTGCTCGGCCACCCCCACCAGCACCACATAGCGGGTGCCCGGCAGCAAGCGCCAGGCATGCATGCGCGCCTCTTGATCCACCACCGAGCGTGCAGTGTAATCGCCACCGATTTCGCCGCGCGCCAGGGCGTTCAGTAATGGGTGGCGGGTGGACAACACCGTGCTGTTGGCGTCGTGTTGCGGCACACGGGCAATGGTGGCCATGGTGTCGTCGCGTAGCGCCACCGCGCCATGCTCGCCGACCTGAATACTGGAAAATAATTTGAGAATGGCTTTCTGATCCACCGTGGCCAGCAGCACTCCGGCAAACTCACCCTGTGCGTCCTCAACCCGTCGCGCCAGCACAATGCCCGAGCTGCGCTGGTCGGACGACACCAGCAGGCGGGTGCCGAAGAATTTCAATCCCGGATCGTCACGCATGCGGATGAAATACTCACGGCTCATGGCCTCCAGCAACTCAGGATGTCGGCCCGTCTGGTAGATCAGCTCGCCGCGTACATTCATCAAGCCCAGGTGATCGGCAAAGCCTGCCAGCGGCAAAGCCTGCTCCAGTGCATGTTCCGCCACCAGGCGGGCGTTGGCTGGCATCGGATTATGGCGCAGGCTGACCGGATTCAGTCGTGGCGACACACTGCGCAAAGCCACGTCGATTTCACGGATACCGGCCAGCAGCCGCGCCTCCAGCAGGGCGGCAAGGTTGCGGGCTTCTTGCCGGGCCAGGTTTTCTTGTTGGCGGCGGGCATCCACCAGTTGCACGGTGAGAAAAGCACTCAGCACCCCGGCCAGCAGCAAGGCCAGCAGGGGCACCCGGTTGCTGCGTCGCGACATTCCGCGCGCCAGGGCGGTCAACGAGGGAAGCTTGAGCATAAGGCAGGCGGCGCGCGCTCGAATGATATCAAGTCGTATAGTATGACAGATTGTTCGCCATGATGCCGCAGGCGCCAGCCGGTGATATGGCCAAAGTCAGCAGACCGCACGGGCCGTGCTGCCGTCTGGTGTGCTGTGATACACTCTTTCATTCAATTGCGCTTTTTGGAGTGCGCAAGCCCGGCCAGCCTGCCGGCCGGACGGCGCGCCCTTGACATCCAGCTTACGCAAAACACCCGCTCACGCGGGTGTTTTGCGTAAGCACTGACTGACATCAACGAGGTTGCTATGGCTGGACACAGCAAATGGGCCAATATCAAACACAAGAAAGCCGCCGCTGACGCCAAGCGCGGCAAGATCTTTACCCGCCTGATCAAGGAAATCACCGTCGCCGCCAAAATGGGCGGCGCCGACGTGGGCACCAACCCGCGCCTGCGTCTGGCGGTGGACAAGGCATTTGACGCCAATATGCCAAAAGACACCATCCAGCGCGCCATCGACCGTGGCGCCGGCAATCTGGAAGGCGTCAACTACGAAGAATGCCGCTACGAAGGCTACGGCATCGGCGGCGCGGCGGTGATGGTGGATTGCCTGACCGACAACAAAACCCGCACCGTGGCCGACGTGCGTCATGCTTTCTCCAAGTTTGGCGGCAATATGGGCACCGACGGCTGCGTGTCGTTCCAGTTCAAGCACTGCGGTCAGCTGCTGTTTGCGCCGGGCACCGACGAAGACACGCTGATGGAAGCCGCGCTGGAAGCCGGCGCTGAAGACGTGCTCAGCCACGACGACGGCTCGTTTGAAGTCATCACCCCGCCGTATGAATTCTCCGACATCCGCGCCACGCTGGAAAAAGCCGGCTTCAAGGCGGATATGGCCGACGTCAGCATGAAACCGCTGAACGAAACCGAGCTGACCGGCGACGACGCCCTGCGCATGCAAAAGCTGCTGGACGCGCTGGAAAGCCTGGACGACGTGCAGGACGTGTTCACCTCGGCAGTGATGGACGAAGAAGCCTGATTCATCCATCCCGGCACACACCCGGCCCCCGCTGACTGCATGTATTGTGCAGCACCGGGGGCCGGGTGTTTTTGTCGGGAGAATAAAACCTGCTGCGGCAATCGGACTGTACTGACGCCACGCTGATGACCCCCGCCACACCACCGCCCATCCAACCGGCGCGGCAAGCCTGGCTGAGCGCGTGGCCGCAGATGGCGCTTAGCACACTCAATTCGCCCAGTCGCCAGTCACCATGATCTGAACCGACTGGCCGGTACTTAAAACCGTTGTACGCAGTGGACACGCCTGGATTCCCGCCTTCGCGGGAATGACCCGGTGTCGTGCGGCGAGGGGTTCTTTGTGGAACATGAACCTTCGTGTTTCAACGTGACAGGCTACTAGCGCGGCTGACCACACAGCTATTTATCTTACACCTAAGACAGTCCAGCTACGCCGCCAAACCGCCTCAGCGCCCGCGTCCCTGCGCCGCCCAGCCCTGCCACAGCGCCGGCTGCGCCTGATCGGCGCTGGCCTG
>ERZ650305.335-NODE-335-length-18109-cov-4.067907_pt1 | contig 18109 bp, 17 predicted proteins | sample MGYA00376241_ERZ650305 | MGnify/ENA primary metagenome ERZ650305 (study PRJEB26733, sample SAMN07839276) | wastewater metagenome | biome: urban; feature: artificial channel; material: waste water | place: USA: North Carolina | collected 2016-02-25 ... | reverse complement strand
GTTTTATATTATTAATAACTGAATTAACAACTATACTTTGAATATTGATATATCCATCACTATTAACACTTTCCCCAAGAACATTTCCTCTGAATCTTTCCAACTTACAAGAAGAACTTATAATATTAGATGTAGTTTCGCTTATATTTCCAAATATATCAATAGCACTTTTTCTTAAATACAAATTTTCATAATACTCTTTTTCCATATCTTTAGTAATTATCTCAACGTCATAATCAATATAATCTGAAGAATCTTTAACTTTAAAAAACAATTTACTTTTAAATGCGTTGTCATTTTCAAAGGGTTCAAATTTATTTGATTTTATTAATTGATTAATAGTAAAATTATTGTTTATAAAAAAAGATTCTCTTGTTTTTGAAAATGCAAAGGGTATAAAGTCAAATATTGGATGGTCTTCATAGACAAAGGTACTTGCATTAGCCATAAAAGATACCGATTTTCCTTTTTTCCCCATATCAATACTATAACCCCTAAGTCTACAAGAACTTCCTTTTTCCTTTAACATATTATTTTCATTACAAAACTTATAATATAAAGAACGTCCCCCTCTAAAGGTATTTAAAATTAGCTCTTTTCTATTTTTTTCTATTATAGTTTCTATTAAATCTCTATTTTCTCCATCATATTTTATGCCTTTAAAAGTCTTTATCATAATAGTATTACTCGATGTATTTTGAGATAATTTATCATTTATAGCCTTTATATTTTCGGGAGTACCTTCTTGAGTTAATAAATCTTCAACAATTTTATGATGCATTTTATCAGCAAAGATATTTTCTGCAAATTCTAAATATTTATCCTCTGTAATTAAATCCATATTAAATTTTATATATTCATCATCAATTTCAACTTTTTCTGTTTCTTTATGATACTCAATATATTTTATAAACCCTACAATACTTGCCCCCCATCTCCAATCAGAGGGTTCAATCTGAACAATACCATTTTCCAATTCTGTTAACATTTGTCACCTCCTAATCAATTATTTCACACATTCCGAAGCCCGACGAAGCCCGAGAACCTAATCCACTTTTATAAAAATATTCCAGTATCTCTTTTTTTGCTGTTACTTTTATATTTCCTAAAGTTATTGGAAACTTATAATCATAAAACTTAACTACTGTTTTTTTAGTGTTTAAAGCTTCAATTTCTATTGCTTCCAAATCACTTTGTTTGAATTTGTCTTTAAGAGAAAACTTTAGATTTGTTTTAAGTATATCAATCCCCTTTTCATCAGTTACTAAATGATACCAATCTCTATTTTTTTCTTTTATATGTTCCCTTATTACAAGTCCAGACATTAGATTAAATATAACGCTTTCTCCTCTAATCTCTTTTTCATTTACTGGTCTTATACTTAAAACTTTTATTGTGTTATTTTCACCAAAATTAAAAGTTTTTCCAACTCCGTTTAAAAACGCTGTCATAAAATAAAGTGAATCTTCCATTTTATAAATAGATAGATACATTTTTATTGACTTATTTTTAAGCTTAATAAAACTACCTTCTACCTTTTCAAAGGGTAAATTCATTGCAAAAGTAAAATCCTTAATCTTATTTTCTCCATATTGCTTCTCTTTGAAATTAGGATTATAATCTTCTGTTATTGCTTTTAAAAGCGACATACACTTTCTTCTATAGTCTTGAACTATTCTTTCATTTTCTAATTCTAAACTTATTTCATACCTCATTTATTCCCTCCTTTTTTTACTTCTCCCCACCAGTATACCCCACCTTTACATAAACATCCACTTTTCACATATTTTTCTCCTAATTAATTCTATAAATCAATTATACTTTTAAAAGTAATAAATTAATAGTTTCTCTATTATTTTTTATTAGTTCAAATTAAGTTCAAAATTTTTCATTAAAATTATTGATTTTATTAAATTTATAAATTATAATTAGTTCATAAAGTTATAACTTAGGAGTGTCTATGGAAAATAAAATAAAAACTTATGTTGAAGAACATATCTATGAACAGTTAGAAAAGGATTCAATTGATTTCGAACTAAAAAAAAATACTCTGATTAATAGAATTATCAAGGAACTTTCGGACAAAATCAGCATAAAAAGTTCTTTTAGCAAAACAAATATTAACAAATCTCTTGTATTCAATCTTAACAAAGAAAACACTATTTTTAATGACTGGACAAACATCATTATGATTCAAAACTATGAAACAAAGGCTGATTTCTTTAGAGATATTATATATAGCTATATTTTTATGTCTCCTAAAATGAGAGCAGAAGTGATTTTTAGAGAAAATATAAGATGTATAGAATTTGCCATTAAAAATAAACTGATTTGTAAAGTATGGTTTCACAACGAGATTAGAATTATCGAACCATATTTGTTAGAGATAAATCCCGATGACAAATTTTATTATTTAGTTTCCTATGATTACAAAGCAAAAGACTTGAGGTCTTTTAAATTTTATAGTATAAAAGAAATAAAATTAACAGATGAAAAGTTTAAGTTTTATAAAGAATATCAAGAAAGAATAGAAGGAATCCGAAAGAACTTTGACCCATTCCTATCTTACGGATATATTTTAAAAGTGAAATTTACAGAAAAAGGGATTGAAAAGCTTGAAAGAAGCCCTCATAATAGACCACAGATAATTGAAAAAAATGAAAATATCTATACTTTTTATTGTAAAGAGTTTAATGCTATTATTTATTTTCCACAATTTTTTAATGATATAGAAATTTTAGAGCCTTTGGATATAAAAAATAATTTCATTAAAAAATTTAACGAAACAATGAACATTTATAATCCATAAAAAATAACTGCTATTTCACAGTTTGAACTTCTTCAACTATGAAATAGCAGTTACTCGTTTTTATATTTTATTAATTCGACATTATCTCATTCCACAGAGCATTGTGAGCTTCTATTGAATCTCCCAAGTCTCTAAGTAATGTTGTCTTTTTCATATCTTCTAAAGTATATGGTGGAGTAGTTTTTCTTAACTTTTCTGCCCCTTCATTAATTGAAGGAATTGAGAAGAAATCAACTATTTTTACATATACATCTGGTCTATGAATGTAATTCATAAATGTATAAGCATTTTCAATGTTTTTTGCACCTTTAGGAATAACCATTGAATCTATATACATAGTTGCACCTTTTTCAGGAATAAAGAAATCCATATTTTTTCTTTGTTCTGGTGTAACTTGAGCAGAAATATTCTCAAAATATCCTTGAACTACTAAATATTCGTCATTTGCATATCCTTTTCCAAAGCTTTCAGAATCAAATTTTAATATATTCGATTTCCATTTCATTATAGTTTCTTTAGCTTTTGCCAAATCAGCAGGGTCTTTAGAAGTTGGATTTAATCCATTATAAGTTAGTGCTGATGTAATAACTTGTCTTGAATCATTTAATAAAGTCATTTTTCCTTTTAGATTAGAATCTTCAAATATTTTGTAAGATCTATCGTAATTTGGAACTTTTGCTTTATTTACTGCTACTCCCACAGCTCCCATAGCATATGGAATTACATAATCTAAGTTAGGGTCAAAATCTAATTTTGCAACCATTTCTTTGTTAAGTTCAGAAATATTAGGAATTTTAGTTTTATCAATTTTTTCAAGCATCTCTTGTTTTATCATAATTTCTTGATAATCTGCTGAAGGGAAAATAATATCATATCCTGTGCTTCCTGCAGCTATCTTTGTATACATCTCTTCATTCGAAGAATATAAATCCAAAATAACTTTGATTCCAGTTTCTTTTTCAAAATTTTGTAAAACCTCTTCTGGCATATAATCAGACCAGTTAAACAAGTATAATACTTTAGAGTCCTCTTGAGTTTCAGCTTTTTTCCCACAAGCTGTAAAAGCTAATACTAAAGCTAAAAAAAATAATATTTTTTTCATAAAACCTCCTTAAATTACTATATATTTTTGAATTTTTCTTGTTGATATTGCTAGTGCTACAGTTCCTGCAATCAATATTACAGAAAGCGCATTTATAACAGGAGAAACTCCAAATTTAAGCATTGAATATATATGTAGAGGTAAGGTAGAAGAACCTGGCCCTGCTACAAAGAATGTAATTACAAAATCATCTAGTGATAATGTCATTGCCATTAAAAATCCAGATATGATTGCTGGCATAAGTGAAGGAATAATAACCTTTTGAAGAGTCTGTCTTTCATTTGCTCCAAGGTCATATGCAGCTTCTACTATAGAATAATCAAACTCATCTAATCGAGATAACACTATAAATAACACAAAAGGTATATTAAAAGTAGTATGTGCTAAAAATATAGTTGTTAATCCTAATTTAAACTTAATTTGAGTAAATAATATTAGTAATGATACCCCCATAATTATTTCAGGAATAATTAATGGTAAATATGAAATTAATTGCAAATATTTTTTATGTTTAAAATTATGCCAATGTAAGGCAATTGCTCCTAAAGTTCCAATTATTGTTGAAGTAAGTGCTGAAATTAGAGCTATTATGATACTGTATCTAAATGAAACCCATAATCTATCAGAGTTTTGAAATAATTCTGTATACCATTTTGTTGAAAACCCTGTCCATGTATTACCTTTACCACTATTAAATGAATAAACAATTAAAACTACTAAAGGAATATAGAAAAACAATATAGTTAATACAAATAATGTGAATGTAAATTTATTATCTCTTTTTTTCATTATTCCCCCTCTTTTTCTTTTTTTGAATTGCTAAAAATTATAGAAATTGAGGTCATTAAAATTAAAATAGCTGAAATTGCTGAAGCTTTTGGCCAGTTTCTTGCGATAGTAAGTTCATTAGCTATAATATTTCCAAGCATGTATGAGTTTTGGTCTCCTACTAACTGTGGAATCGCATAAGACCCTAATGAAGGAACAAATGTAAAGACAAGTGCTGTTATAATTCCTGCTTTAATTCCAGGAATAAATATTTTTAAATATGCTTTAAACTTAGTAGCTCCCAAATCTCTAGCTGCATCAATTAAAGAAAAATCAAATTTTTCAATAGTCGAATATAGAGGTAAAATCGCATAAGGCAGATAACAATAAACTGTAATTAGTATTATTGCGTATTTGTTATACATAAACTTATATGGTGCATTTACAAATATTCCTGCAAATATAGGAAATTTAGTTTGTAAGGTAACAATCATATTATTCAAGAATCCATTATTTCCTAATATCGCTATCCATGCATAAACTCTTATAAGAAAATTTGTCCAAAAAGGAATAATTATCAAGAATAAGAATAATGTTTTGTACTTTGAGGTAGCTATAAATAATGCTACTGGAACTGCAATTGCTACAGTAATTACAGTAGCAACTATAGAAATTTCAAGAGTATTATATACAACCTTTACAAAGTTTGGGTTTATCAAAGATTTATAAGCATCTAAAGAAAAAGTACTTGTTACTCCTCCATAAAGTCCTTTTTTCATAAAACTCATAATTATAACGATAAAAGATGGCACTACAAATAGTAGAGTTAGCCAAATTGTCATTGGCAATGAATAAATCATTCCAGATTTCTCTTTCACCTAAATCACCTCTACTAAATAACCGTCAGTACAGTCCCAAGTTATATAAACCTCATCTTGCCAATGAATAGTAGAAGAATCCTCTATAAAGAAATCATGATGTTGCTTAAAAGCTTGGAATAAATGTTCTGTATGTCCATTAATTGTTAAGAAAAATTTACTTTGAAATCCAGAATAAATAATTTCATCAACAGTACCTTTTAAAACATTATCATTGTCATCTACAAATTTTGGTGGATTTTTAGAAACAACAATTTTTTCAGGCCTAATTGTAATCTTAATTTTATTTCCTACAACCACTTCTTTATCGAGCTCAAATTTAATATCTCCAAACAAAGATGTTTTTGCTATTCCGTAATTTTCTCTTATTTCAATAACATTTCCTTCAATGAAATTTGTTTCTCCTATAAAGTCAGCTACAAATTCATTTACTGGTTTTTCATATATTTCATTAGGAGTCCCTACTTGTAGAACTTCCCCTTTATTCATAACAGCTATTCTATCTGAAACAGAAAGTGCCTCTCCTTGGTCATGGGTAACAAACACAAATGTAATCCCAACTTGGTCATGTATACTATCAAGCTCAATTAACATATGTTGTCTTAATTTAGCGTCCAAAGCAGACAATGGCTCATCCAAAAGAAGTACACTAGGCTGATTTACAAGAGCTCTTGCTATTGCTACTCTTTGTTTTTGTCCTCCCGATAATTGATGAGGATACTTGTTAATATGTTCTGACAGTTTAACCATTTCTAAATACTTTTTAACTTCTGTATCAATTTGATCTTTTGGAAGTTTTTTTATTCTTAATGGAAATGCAATATTTTCATATATTGAAAGATGTGGAAATAATGCGTATGTTTGGAAAATTGTGTTTACATTTCTTTTGTTTGGAGCAAGTCTTGTGATGTCTTCGTCACCAAGATATATAACTCCTTGATCAGGTTCTAAAAATCCAGCAATCATTCTTAAAAGAGTGGTTTTACCGCACCCTGACGGTCCCAATAATGAGAAAAATTCTCCTTGTTTGATTTCAAGATTAATATCCTTTAAAACTTGAACTCCTCCAAAATTTTTCTGAACGTTTTGAATTTTTATATTACTACCTTTCATCAATCTACCTCCTTCTTTTGGGATGAATTCCCTAATATATATTAAATTTTTGATGGCTAATTTTTAGAAAATTGCAATTAATTATACAGATGCATTTAGCAAATGTCAACAAAAAATTTAGTAAGACTAAACTTTTAATTTCTTCTATTCATACCTTAAAAACTCTTTATTTATCAATATATTTATTCATTCTACTAACACATAAAACTTGTTTTTTTTTGAAAAAAATGCTAGAATATTTTGAAAAAACTGAAAGGTGGTTAAACATATGGATTTAGAAAAATTAAATAGAAGACTAGATGTTATAGGAGAAAAACTCCAAGAATTTGGATATGACCTTAGGGAAGACCTTAATGATTTGATTGAACAAAGACCTGATATAGCAGAACTTATTGTAACTTCAAAACTTAAAAAGATTGAATATTTTCATGATACAGAGCAAAATTTTCTAGGGTTTTTAATTGGAAATTTACATATTACTTTTATGCTAGAGTTTGACGAAGATGAAGAAGGGACTTTCTATGATGTATCTGAGTGCAGAGTTTTAGATATTGATGGTGGAGACGAAGATTAAGTAGATTCTAGGGTAGAAATTTATAAAAAAATATTGTAAAATATAAGAGCCTGATGTAATCAGGCTTTTATAATAACTAAATGTTGGGGTGAATTAATGAAAAAATACATGTTTATGTTTTTAATAATAGGTTTTTATTCTTTTTCAGCAGTAAAGATACCTAGGATAGAGCAGGTAGAAGGATTAAAACCTTGGTGGCTTAGCAATCACAGAAGTGTGGAAGGTGTTCTTGAAGGTGTGGGAATAGTTTCAAAAAAGAATAGCTCTACTTATAGAACAGAAGCTTTAGAACTGGCAAAAGTTGAAATTGCAGGAATTAAAAATACTTACATTGATTCCACTTTACTTTTGGAACAAAATAATAATACTAACAATCTTAATATTTCTACTAAAGGAACTACTTCTGCTCAAGTCAATGGAATTATCATTGATACCTATGAAGATGAATCTGACTATTACGTTTGGGTAGCTGAATTTTATAACGATAACTCTAGAAATGACTTTGTTAATTTCATTAACGAAAAAAACAGAGAAACCCTTGAGAATAAATTGGAATATCTAAAATATCTTAATAAAACAGTTATCACAAACAAAAAAAGAAGTAAAATTACTCTAAATAATAGTGATAATAAAACTTTCCAAAAAAATGAAATATTAAATATTTATAGACTTACCGAGTCTAATATTAATCCAATGACTAAAGAATTAAATGACTTTTCTAAAGAAAAAGTAGGAGAAGCTGTGGTAGAAGAAGTTTTTGATAATCAGGTTTTAGCTTCTGCTGATATACTTTCTACTTTTAGAATCAAAGAAGGAGATATTGCTGTTAGTTCAGGCAAAATTAAAGAGGAAAAAATTAAAGAAGAAACTAAAGAAAAGAAAATATCTAAACTTCAAACTTTATACAATTATAACTTGAATTATGAACCACAAGTTTTTTATGTGGAAAGGTCAAAATTATTGGGTCCCAGACAATATGAACTTTCTTTGATGAGCGATTTCAATGACAAAAGTGATATGAATTTTAAAGTCGGAATACTACGTTTTGTCGAAGGAACAGCCACTTTGGATATGAGTAATAATTCTTCCCTAAATGCTATGATAAAAGTTGCTTTTCCTATCCTAAAAGATGTAAATGTAGGTATGGCATATAAAAAAGATTTGGACAATCAATCTTCTTACGCTATTGGGCTTTTAGAATATAGCTTTTATGAAAATGCTGGATTCTTAAATCTAAACATAACTTCTCCTATTGGGAATAATAATGAGGATGAAATATTTGGAGTTTCTGCACAAATTAAACCTGATAAAGATGTTCTTTTAGGTGCAGAATACAGTACCGAGGTAAATAACAATCATAACGATATGACTATTTTGAAGCTTAATCTAAAAATGATAGAAAACACTTGGATAGGTGGAGGAGTTATTTTTGATGATGAGCGAACTTATTTTATAAAAATTAGTAACATTGCTATATATTAAAGGAGACCAACTATGAAAATTGTATTTTTAGACAGTTCAAGCCTAGGGAAAAAAGATCTCAGTAGATTTGAAAAATTAGGAACATTCCTTGAATATCCTACAACTTCCAAAGAAGAACTAAAAGATAGAATAGAAGATGCAGATATAATTATTACAAATAAAGTATTATTAGGAAAATCTGAACTTACTCTAGCAAAACAACTTAAACTAGTATGTATTGCAGCTACAGGTTTTAATAACATCGACTTATTTGCTGCAAAGGAACTTGGAATAAAAGTTATTAATGTCAAAGATTATTCTACAGAAAGTGTTGCGCAAATTACTCTGACATATATACTAAATCTCAGTTCATCTCTTATTGAGTATAATAACTTGAGTAAATCTGGGAAATGGTCGGAATCACCAATATTTACTAGATTAGATTTCCCATTCTCAAATCTTAAAGGGAAAAAATTAGGAATAATTGGATATGGTGCTATTGGTAGAAGAGTTGCAGAACTTGCACAAGTTTTTGGAATGAAAACCCTGATTTCTGAAAGACCTAGAACAGATAACAAAACACCAAATAGAATTGAATTTGACACAGTAGTAAGTGAATCAGACTTTATAAGTATACACGCACCTTTAAATAAAAATACTGAAAATTTATTTGATTTAAATACTCTAAAAAAAATGAAAAATACTGCTTTCCTTATAAATACTGCAAGAGGTCCTATCATTAACGAAGATGACTTATTTATTGCTCTGAAAGAAGGAGTAATTAAAGGTGCAGCTATTGATGTTATGAAAAGTGAGCCTCCTAAAGCTGAAAATCCTTTGTTTTCTTTACCCAATATAATAATAACTCCACATATGGCTTGGGCTTCTGATGAAAGTATATCTACTTTATTAGATGGAATTGAATATAATATAAACAATTTTTTTGAAGGAACTTTAACAGAATTATAAATAAAAAGCTTAACCTATTCTTGAAGGTTAAGCTTTTTTTATTTTAACAAACTATTATAATCTATACTACTTGCATCTCCATTGGAATAAATTTTATTCCATCTTTTTCTTGTAGGTTTTCTTGAATTACAAAACCTAATTTTTTATATATTTCAAGTGCGTATGGCGACGAATTTACTGTAAGTGTTTCTTTTTCTGTAAGGTCCAATAAAGATTCTAGCAAGTCTCTAGATATTCCTCTTCCTTGATAGTCTTTACGGACAAATAATAGAGAAATATGAGCTCTCTCTCTTGTTGTTATTATTCCAACAATTTCCTGATTAACTTTTGCAGTTATTAAGAATTCATGAGCTAACAACATATTTGTAAATATCTTTCCATCATTTATAAACTCATAAAAACTATTTTTTCCCTCTTCTGAATAGTCTACTCCAACAAATTCATTAAATGTTTCAATTACAAGATTTGTCAACTCTTCTACTTCTCTTGTGGATAAGGTATTTCTTCTTTCAAAAGATATCATAAACCCTCCTTGTATATCATAAATTTTAACTAGTAAAACTAACTATATTACAATTTTACTAGTTAATTGTATAATGTAGAATCCGAAAAGTCAAACTAAACTAGCACAAATAAAAGAATAGTTATATTGAACTTTTTATTTATCTAGTGTATAATCTATATGATTTATTCCAAAGGAGGAAATGAATGGAACGAAATTGTATTATTATAGGTGTTGCAGGTGGTAGCGGTTCAGGTAAAACTACTATAGCTAGAAAGCTTCTAGAAACTTTTGAGGCAGAAGACGCTGTACTTGTAGAACAGGACGCTTACTATAAAGAACTTCACATTGAATCTATTGATGAAAGAGCTAAAATGAATTTCGACCATCCTAATGCTATTGAATTTGAACTCTTAAGAGAAAATTTATTAGACTTGGTTCATGGAAAAACTGTAGAAAGACCTATTTATGATTTTTCTACTCACATGAGAAAAAGTGAAAAAGTTATTATTAATCCTTCAAGAATAATTATCGTAGAAGGTATTTTAATTTTTGCAGTCCCTGAAATAAGAGAGTTATTTGATATAAAAATATTTGTTGATACAGATGCAGATGAAATGCTGCTTCGTAGAATGGAAAGAGATATTAAAGAAAGAGGTAGAACTTTTGAATCTGTAAGAGACCAATATTTATCAACAGTTAAACCTATGTATCTTGAGTTTGCAGAACCTAGCAAGAGATATGCTGATGTTATTATTCCTCGTGGTGGGGAAAATAAAGTTGCAATTAACATGGTTATTGCTAAAATGAAAAGATACCTAAAAAAAGGAGCTTTATAATGAAAATATTATCTTGGAATGTCAATGGAATTAGAGCTGTTGAAAAAAAAGGTTTTATCGATTATGTAAGAAATTCTAATTATGATATTATAGGAATTCAAGAAACAAAAGCTCAACCAGACCAATTAAGTGAAGAACTTTTGAATATAGAAGGATATAAATCTTATTTCAAATGGGCTGAAAAAAAAGGATATTCTGGAGTAGCTATTTATTCTAAAGAGGAACCTATTGAGGTTAGTGATATGGGAGTCTCGGATTTTGATAATGAAGGTAGAGTTATTATTGCCAAATATAAGGATTTTACTTTTATAAATGCTTATTTTCCAAATAGTCAAGATGCTGGGAAGAGAATTGATTATAAAGTTGCTTTCTGTGAGGCTATGCTCAATCTTTGTAATGAAAGAGTTGCAAAAGGAGAAAACATAGTGCTTTGCGGTGATTATAATATTGCCCATACAGAAATTGACCTTGCTAGACCAAAGCAAAATGAAGAAAATCCCGGATACTTACCAGAAGAAAGAACTTTTATGACGAAGTTTCTAAATGCTGGATATATTGATACTTTTAGACACTTTAAGCCTACAGAAATAAAATATTCATGGTGGTCTTATAGAATGGCTGCTAGAAGCAAAAATATAGGTTGGAGAATTGATTATCACTGTGTAAACAAAGACTTCATCTCTAGAGTAACAGATGTTGAAATACTTAATGAAATTGAAGGTTCAGACCATTGCCCAGTATATATTGAAATAAAATAAATGCAGAGAAAATCTCTGCATTTATTTTTTAATCCTTATCTGGTACTGCTTTATTCTTTTCAATTATTTTATAAATTTTTTCTGCTACTTCATCTAATTTATTAACATCTTTATAAGATGAAACAAAATATCCTGTACCATTGTAAATACTACAATCTCTGCACTCTGTAAAAGTTCCTTTCAACAAATCCTTTGCCAATTCTAAATAATGTTCTTTTTCCTTTTCGTTTAATGTTTTATACATAGGATCCCCTCCTAGAATCTTTCTTTGAATTCACACCTTTTGCATAATTCTTCGGTACAAATTCTATTTTTAAAACCTTCTATTATATTTTTGGTTCTTTCAGAATCCAAAATTTCTTTTAAAGTGTTATTCTTAATATTCCCTAAATTTATTACTCCGTTATCATCTAAACAACAAGGAATAACTGTCCCATCAACTAAGATTCCCAAATGAGTATTTAATCCATAGCAAAACCCTTTTTCGCTATAAAATTTGTTATTAAGATTAGGCCATACAAATACTTCTTCAAAATTAAGATAAATCTTATCTTCTACCTTAACTCCTCGACCCCTTACAAATTTATCCAAATCTAAAGAAATCCCATAAAATTCTTCAATTTGAGTAAGCACATCTCGATTTTTTTCTCTCAAACTTTCATCTTCAATATTCCATAATCTTAAAGAAACTATTTTCCCTTTTGCTTTAGCCTCTTTTGAGTATTCTAAAATTGATTGAATATAATCTGTCTTATTTATTCCACTCTCTTCTTCAAAACTGTGTAAAGAAAAATTAAATTGTCTTAATCCTTCTAGCTCCAATATTTTATGATTTAAAATAGTTCCATTACTTGTTATATTTACTTTTAAGCCTTCTTTTCCTGCTATATCTATAAAGTTATAAATCTCTTTATGTAGTAAAGGTTCTCCTTTAACATGCAGATAGATATAATCAGTATATTCTTTAATATTTTTTATAATTGTCTTAAAAGTTTCTACGTTCATAAATTCCAGTTGTCTATCTATTTTTTGACAAAAACTACAATTTAAATTACAAACATTTGTTATTTCTATATAAATTTTCTTAAATTTCAAGAATTTCACCTCTTATTACAAATATATCACATAATAATTGAAAGGTCTATACTTATAAATTTTTCTTAAATTTAAGAAATTAACTAAATTTTTTATTAAAGGAATTTTCTAAATATCTCGTATAATAAAAATAAAAAGTAAACAGAATTATTAGTAAATGGGTTGCCAATAAAAAAATTACATTATTTTGAGAAGGACATTATGAAATCACTAAAAACTAAAATGATTATCTTTATTCTACCAATATTCATTCTTATCTTTTCTTTTGTTATAACCTATTCTTACTTTAATTCTAGAAAAATTATAGTAAGTACTCGTTATGCAGAACTTAATAATTTTGTGGCTTCAGAAAAATACAAAATAACTGGATGGTTTGATAAGAATTTAAAGACATTGGACGCTACTAAAAAATCTCTTGAAAATACGACTACCTCTGTTGACGCTGAGCTAAAGTATATGGGAAGAATCATTAAAGATTCTAATGGAGATATTTCAGATATTTATTATGGTACTACTGAAGGACTTATGGTAGATGGTTCTGGTTGGGTTCCCCCAGCTGATTATGACCCTCGTAAAAGACCTTGGTACCCAGATGGTTTGAAATCTGATAAAATTATTTATGGAAAACCTTATTTAGATATGGTTACAGGAAAAATGGCAGTATCTGCTGCAGGGAAATTCTTAAATCCTGATGGAAGTTTAAGAGGAGTTTTTTCTGGAGATTTAATCCTTGAAACTGTATCAAATAATATTGCCAAAGTAAAATTTGGAAAAACAGGTTATGCTTATATTATTGATAAAGATACTGGAACTGTTGTTGCACATTCAACTCAAAAAGATTATATTGGTAAAAAGATGTCAGAAATTGACCCAAATTTGGAACCTGTACAAAAAGTCTTAATGGAAAAAGATGAAGGAATCTATGATTACTCAATGAACGGTGATAAAAAATATGTTGCATACAACTCTATTCCAGAATTGAGATGGAACCTAGTAGTAGTTATATCTGAGGAAGAAGTTCTTGCAGAGCTAAATTCTTTTAGAAATAAAATGTTAATAATTGTAGTAATTTCAATTATCTTGTTAAGTTTGATTATTGAAAGAATTTCAACATCTATTATTAAACCAATTAAACTTCTAGTTGGCAAAGTTTTGGAAATATCTGACGGTGATCTTAACGTTCAAATTGATGTAAAAAGTAAAGACGAACTTGCTGTTTTATCAAAAGAATTTAATGGATTTGTCACTAGACTGAGAGAATCTATGGGTAAAATTAAAAATCTTGTTTCAGATTCTAAGATTTCCAATGATAACATCAAAAAATCTATAGACAATATTATTCATGGTTCACAAAGTATTCATTTTTCTAGTCTTTCTGATAGAGTGTCAAAAGGTATCCTACAATTAACAGAACAGACTGAAATTGTTCTTGATAATGTAAGAGACCAAACTGCTTCTTCTGAAGAAAGTCTTGCAGCCCTAGAAGAAATTAGCTCTACATCTAACCATATGAATCAAAATATTGTTCATACTGCTGAAGCTTTCAAAAAATCTTTAGAAATTTCTCATTCAAGCACTAGTGATATTAAAAAAATGTCGCAAAGTATGGGAGAAATTACTGAAAGTGTAAATGAAACTAACCAAGAAATTGATAAACTTAATGATATTTCAAACAATATTGGTCAAATTATAATATCAATTAATGGTGTTGCAGAACAAACCAACTTATTAGCTCTAAATGCTGCAATAGAAGCTGCTCGTGCAGGTGAAGCAGGTAGAGGATTTGCTGTTGTTGCTGATGAAATAAGAAAACTTGCTGAACAAACAAATAGAGAAACTAAAAAAATAGAAGGTCTTATTGATTCTATTCAAAATAGCGTAGAAAAAGTAAAAGAAAGTGGAGAAGGTGTAAAAACAAAAGTTGATGAAGGACTTAAACTTTCTAAACTTGCTGAAGTAAGTATCACACAAATTTCTGAATTAACAGATAAAAATGCTTTAGAAATAAATGATATTGTTACTTCTGTTAAAGAACAATCAGCTGCTTCACAAGAAATTACTATTGCCATAAGTACTATAACTAATAATTCTACTGAAATAGAAACTTTAAGTGTAGAAACTTCTAGTATTAGTAAAGAAATTAAGGAAATTTTAGTAAACAAACAAAAAGATGTGGATAAAAACTCTACATTAATAGAGGAATTAGATAATGATTTGAAATTCTTTAAGATTTAATTTAATGAGGCTTTATAGCCTCATTTTATTTTGATTTTTATAAAGGAAATTCAATTTTTTTTCATATAATTATCATAATAGCATTTACAAAGAGGGGGAAAATTATGAAACTCTATGAGACAAATGAAATAAGAAACATTGCATTATTAGGTCATATTGGTTCTGGAAAAACAACTTTAAGTGAAGCAATGCTTGTAATAAGTGGCACAAAAGAAAAAATGGGAAACACTTTAAATGGAACTACTTCCTCTGATTATCATAAAGAAGAAAAAGAAAAACACTTCTCAATTAGGTTATCACCTTTAACTATGGAGTATCAAGGACATAAATATAACATTTTGGATTATCCAGGATACGAAGATTTTAAAGGTGATATTTACAGTTCTATTGATATTATTGACGGTGCAGTCCTTGTAATTGATGGTAGCTCTGGAATAGAGCTTGGAACTATTAACTCTTGGAAACTCCTTGAAGATAATAATATTCCTAGAATTATCTTTATAAATAAAATGAATAAAGGCTTCATTAACTATAAAAAATTACTGGAAGAACTCAAAGAAAAATTTGGTAAAAAACTTGCTCCATTATCAATACCTATTGGAGATAAAGGAAACTTTAAAGGTTTTATAAATATAGTAGAAAATAAAGCCAGAATATTTAATGGTATTAATTGTGAAGATTCTCCAATTCCAAAAGAATTGATTGAAGAAGAGGAAGAAATAAAAAATCTCTTGAAAGAAGCAGTTGCAGAAGCAGATGATAATCTATTAGAAAAATTCTTAGATGGACATGATTTTTCAGATGAAGAGCTTGTAAATGGTCTTCATCTAGGAATTACTCACAACCTTATTGTCCCAGTTATTCTTGGTGCGGCAACAGATATGATTGGTGTAAACACTCTATTTCAGATGCTATATAAATATTTCCCAAATTCTGCTGAAAAAAATGAAGGAATAAAAATTGCTGAAGATAATGAACATTTTAGAAATATCTCTCTTGATGAAAATTTTTCTGCCAAAGTCTTTAAAACAATATTTGACCCTTATGTCGGAAAAATATCATTTTTCAAAGTGTTTTCAGGCTCAATAAAAAAAGACACAGAAGTTTTAAATTCAAATTGCAATAAAAAAGAAAAAATATCCAATCTATATTTTTTTAGAGGTAAAGAACAAATTGAAACTGATGAAATAGTAAGCTCTGATATAGGTGCAACAACTAGGCTTAACTATACGAAAACTGGTGATACTCTTTGTAGTATCGATAATGAAATTACTTATGAAGCCCTCGTATTACCAAAAGCTAATCTATTTTATGCTCTTGAAACTTTTAGTAAAAATGATGATGAAAAAATTATTGATTCCCTTCAAAAATTAAAAGATGAAGATCCCAGTTTTGATTTTTATAGAAATCTAGAAGTTAAACAATTAATAATTGCAGCACAAGGAGAAAAGCAATTACAAATACTAATAAATCGTCTTAATAACGAATTTGACCTTAAAGTTAAGCTTATTGATGCTAGAACTAATTATAAGGAAACTTTAACGAAATCTATTGAGGTAGAAGGAAAATATAAAAAGCAATCTGGTGGCGCAGGACATTATGGGCATGTTTTTATAAAGTTTGAACCTTCTAAAGAACCTTTTGAATTTTTTGAAGAGATTCACGGAGGTTCTGTGCCAAAACAATATTTCCCTGCTATAGAAAAAGGTATTATTGAATCTATGAAAAAAGGAGTTCTTGGTGGCTTTCCTGTTACCAACATAAAAGCCACTTTATTGGACGGTTCATTTCATTCTGTAGATTCCAATGATTTTGACTTCAAAATGGCTGCTAGTTTTGCTTACAAAAAAGCTATGCTAGATGGAGAAAGCGTAATATTAGAACCTATTGTAAAAGTAATGGTAACAGTATTCGATACTTATACAAAGGATATTATTGGAAATTTGAATAAAAAAAGAGGAAAAGTCCTTGGAATTGATAGCCTAAATAGTGAAGAAAAAATAATTACAGCTCTTGTTCCTCAAAGTGAAATGTTTAAATATCTTCTGGATTTGCAGTCGATTACACATTCTACAGGAGCCTTTGAAATGGAGTTTGAAAAATATGAGAAACTTCCTAAAGAGCTTGTTAACAAAGTAATAAAAGATTATGGAATATCTGAAAATTAGGCCTTTTTGGCCTTTTTTCTTTTGATAAATTTATTTTTAGAATATGTTATAATAACTAATACTTGATTTAGGAGGAATATATATGACACTGGAAGAACTTAAAAATTACTGTTTAAGCAAAAAAGCTGCAAAAATTAATTTCCCTTTTGATGAAACAACAATGACATTTATTGTAGGAGAAAAAATCTTTGGACTAATTGATATATCATCAAAAGACCTAAGAATAAATTTAAAGTGTAATCCTCAACTAGCCTTATTATTAAGAGAAGACTTTGAAGGAATTATTCCAGGATACCATATGAACAAGACTCATTGGAACACTATTTATCTGAATAAAGATGTCCCTGATGTAAAGATAAAAGAACTAATTGACCACTCATATGCTTTAGTTTTTACTAAACTAACTAAAAAAATTAGAGAAAACATAAATTTGAAATTTTCAGATTAATAATTAATACACATCTTCACTCTATTTCCAATTATTTTCTAGATAATTTCTTGACTTTTTTTATAAAAAATGATATTATCCTACTAAATATATCGGATTAGTAATATTAAGGTGGTTTTTATGAAAAAAAAAGAATTTATTATAATACATGGATTAAACGGCTCTCCAAAGGGACATTGGCAAGATTTTTTATACGAAGATTTAAAAGAACTGGGAGAAAATGTATTTTTTCCACAATTCTCAAATAATGGTAATCCTAATTTAAATTTATGGTTAGAACAATTACATAAATTAGAAAAACATATAAATGAAAATACTGTAGTTATTGCCCATTCAATGGGAGTTATTCTTTGGTTAAATTATTTAAATAAAGTAACTGCTCAGGCATTA
>ERZ650305.324-NODE-324-length-18287-cov-4.610355_pt1 | contig 18287 bp, 16 predicted proteins | sample MGYA00376241_ERZ650305 | MGnify/ENA primary metagenome ERZ650305 (study PRJEB26733, sample SAMN07839276) | wastewater metagenome | biome: urban; feature: artificial channel; material: waste water | place: USA: North Carolina | collected 2016-02-25 ... | reverse complement strand
ATCAACTCAAAATTTGAGACAGAACCCGGAAGTAAAGACCTAGAAAAAATAAAAAACTTCACACAAATTGTAAAAAAAATTTATTAGTCACGAAATGACGGCTTAATAAAGGATTTCGCGCAAGTACTATCAATCAAAATAAAAACTATAATTATGGCTCAATCATTAGTAAAAAATTATTTACACATTATCTTTAGTACAAAATTAAGAACTGAATTTATAGATAAAAAAATAGAAAATGAACTTTTTTCTTACATTGCAACTATTTGTAAAGATTATGATAGTCCTGCTATCCAAATTGGTGGAACAGATGATCATATTCACATTTTGTTAAATTTATCAAGAAAATTTGCAATTATGAAGGTTATACAAGAAATAAAAGCACATTCTTCAAAATGGATTAAAACAAAAGGAAAAAAATATGAAAATTTCTTTTGGCAGGATGGATATGGCGCTTTTTCTGTTAGTCAAAAGCACATTTTCGCCACCATAAATTACATCCAAAACCAAAGAGAACATCATAAAAATCAAACTTACAAAGTAGAATTTCTTACTATTTTAAATAAATATGAAATGGATTATGACGAAAAATATCTTTGGGATTAAAATTGCCAGTCACGAAGTGACGGCTTAATAAAGGATAGGATGCAAATCCTATCAATTTAAATTAATAAAAAATTGTAATTGAATTAAAATAAACATATCATTTCGATAGGACTTACGTCCTATCCTTTAATAAATCGCCACTTCGTGGCTCATCAAAAAACATAAAAAATGACATATAGAAACCCCGACGAAAACGGATATTACGGAGAATTTGGTGGTGCATTTGTTCCAGAAATGCTCTATCCAAACGTGGAAGAACTTCAACAAAATTATATAGAAATTATAGAATCTGAAGAATTCAAAAAAGAACTCAACGATTTATTGAAAGATTATGTAGGAAGAGCTACTCCACTTTATTTTGCCAAAAATTTAAGCGAAAAATACGGCACCAATGTTTACCTAAAACGTGAAGATTTAAACCATACTGGCGCGCATAAAATAAATAACGCACTCGGACAAGTTCTTCTCGCCAAAAAACTAGGAAAAAAACGCATTATCGCCGAAACAGGAGCAGGACAACACGGTGTTGCAACAGCCACAGCTTGCGCTTTAATGAATCTGGAGTGCATCGTTTATATGGGCGAAGTTGACATTGCGAGACAAGCTCCTAATGTTGCTAGAATGAAAATGCTAGGTGCAAAAGTTATACCTGCAACTTCGGGTTCTAAAACTTTAAAAGACGCTGTAAATGAAGCATTAAGAGACTGGATTAACAACGCTACAACTACCCATTACATCATCGGAAGTGTAGTTGGTCCGCATCCTTTTCCAGATTTGGTGGCGAGATTTCAGAGTGTGATTTCTAAGGAAATTAAATGGCAATTAAAAGAAAAAATCGGAAGAGAAAACCCAGATTACGTCATCGCTTGTGTTGGTGGCGGCAGCAATGCAGCAGGAACTTTCTACCATTTTGTAGATGAACCTTCCGTTAAAATTATCGCAGCAGAAGCTGGCGGTTTTGGCGTAAATTCTGGAAAATCTGCAGCTACAACTTTCTTGGGAACAACAGGCGTTTTGCACGGCAGCAAAAGCATTGTGATGCAAACCAATGATGGACAAGTGATAGAACCGCACTCTATTTCTGCGGGATTAGATTATCCAGGAATTGGACCTTTTCACGCGAATTTGTTTAAAAATAATCGTGCAGAATTTTTCAGCATTAATGATGACGAAGCGCTAGAATCTGCTTTTGAATTGACTAAATTAGAAGGCATTATTCCCGCTTTAGAAAGCTCTCACGCTTTACAAGTTTTGAAAAAGAAAACCTTTCAAAAAGACGATGTGGTGGTGATTTGTTTAAGTGGTCGTGGCGATAAAGATATGGAAACTTACCTCAAAATAATTGATAAATAATATTTTTAGAGCGCCAAATTCCGCCTTCCGCTCCCAATCTTTTTTTGCCAACGCTTTTGCCATTGAAAAAAAAGGATTTCCGCTCAAGTCGGGGCGCAACTCAGAAAAAATTAGAAATTTTTGTATAAAAATTAAACTCAAGTATTGATAATGAGCCAAAAAATATATCAAATAGACGCTTTTGCAGACGCTTTATTTTCAGGAAATCCTGCAGCTGTTTGTCCGCTAGAAAATTGGTTAGATGCAGATATAATGCAAAAAATAGCCGCCGAAAATAACTTGGCAGAAACTGCATTCACTGTTCCCGTAGAAAATGGTTTTGAAATTCGATGGTTTACGCCAGAAGTTGAAGTAGATTTATGCGGTCACGCTACTTTGGCTTCTGCTTACACATTGATGAATTTTGAAGGATTTTCGGGGGAAAAAATCAACTTCTTTTCTAGAAACAGCGGAACGCTAACTGTAACCAAAAACGGAGATTTTTTAACTTTAGATTTTCCAAAAGACAACCTCAAAAAAGTGGAAGATTTAGCTATTTTCGAGAAATGTTTTGTATATCAACCTATTGAAGCATATCAAGGAAAAACAGATTATTTATTGATTTTTGAAAACGAACATCAAATTCAAAATATAGAACCCAACATTCCTGAAATTGCAAAAATCGATGCAAGAGGAATAATTGTAAGTTCTATTTCAGAAAATTTTGATTTTGTATCCAGATTTTTTGGTCCAAATTGCGGTGTAAACGAAGATCCTGTTACAGGTTCTGCTCATACTACATTGACTCCTTTTTGGGCAGAAAAATTGGGTAAAACTAAACTTACTGCAAAACAAATTTCAAAACGTGGTGGCGTTTTAGAATGTGAACTCAAAAATGATAGAGTTCTCATCAGCGGAAAGTGCAAAACCTATTTAAAAGGCGAAATATTCATCAAATAAAATCATTACAATGAAAAAATTAAATATATATTTTACTGCGGGAATTCCCACTCTGGAAGATACTGCAGAAATTATGAAAACCATCCAGAATTCTGGCGCAGATATGATGGAAATCGGGATGCCTTATTCTGATCCTGTTGCTGATGGTCCAGTTATTCAAGGTGCACACGAATTGGCTCTGTCTAACGGAATGACCATCGCTCAACTTTTTTCTCAACTGAAATCGGTAAAAGATGAAATCAAAATTCCTGTGATTTTAATGGGTTACATTAACCCTGTTTTAAGTTTTGGATTTGAAAAATTCTGTGAAGAATGTGCCAATTCTGGAGTTTCAGGACTGATTATTCCAGATTTACCACCGATTGAATTTGAAAAAAATTATCAACCTATTTTAGAGAAATATGGATTGAATTTTACCTTTTTGGTGACTCCAGAAACTTCGGAAGAACGCATCAAATATTTAGATTCTTTGAGTTCAGGATTTTTATACGCTGTTTCTAGTTCATCTACCACAGGAAACGAAAACAAAGAAGTGAAAAATGATGAATACCTAAACAAATTGGCTTCCATCAACCTGAAAAATCCTGTAATGATTGGTTTCGGAATTAAGAACAAAACTGATTTTGAACAAGTTACAGAAAAATCACAAGGCGGAATTATAGGAACTGCCTTTGTGAAAATTCTTCTAGAAAATAAAGATTGGAAAGAAAAAGCGGAAGAATTTATAAAAGCTATCAAATAAAAAAAACCTCGATTAAATCGAGGTTTTCTGTTTATTTTCTGAATCTTAACAAAAGAAGATTATCTTTATAAAGTTCTAAATATCCGTCTTTGACTGTATATTTATTGGCTTGTTCTAGTAAATTAAAGAAATTTTGTTCTGTTTTTAGGTCATTACATGCCATTCTGGTAGAGCCTACATTCCCTACAAGAAAAGTTCCGTTGTTAGCATCTACCGTAGCTTCTGCAAAGAAATTATTGCAACCACCGTTTCCAGAAATTCTTTTATCTTCAATGTTTAAAGTAGGAGTTTTACTCCCCGAAACTTGGTCTGTCAGAGTCCATTTTGTATTGGTAACCACTTCTTGCTTAGAAGATTTACCAACTTGTGTAGCACAAGATGCCAATGCAATAAAAGCAAAAAATGCTAAGATTATATTTTTCATAATAATATATTTTGGTATGTTTTCCTAACGAAGCTCTGCATTAAATTCTTTTTTGAAGTTTTTAATCAAAGAATCCATCACTTCAGTAATATCCTTGTCTTCAAGTGTTTTTTCTTCATTCAAAAGTTCAAAACTTAATGCATAAGATTTTTTACCTTCTGGCAAATTTTTCCCTTCATAAACATCAAATAAATTAATATTTTTAAGGTATTTAGATGGATTTTTCTTCGCCAATTTATATAATTCTGCGTAATTTACATTTTTATCTACTAATAACGCCAAATCTCTTCTTATCTTATTAAATTTAGGTATATCTACAAATTTGAAATTTTCTTTGCTTCTTAACTTCTGCACTGTTTCTATCTCAATTTCTGCGTAGAAACAGTCTTGGTCTATATCATATTCTTTCAATAATTTTGGAGAAACCTTGCCTAATCTGGCTATAGTATTTCCTTTTGAAATAATTTCTAAAGCATCACCAAATCTGTCATCTTCTAAAGATATTTCTTCGGTTTCTAGACTTAATTTATCAAAAAGTACTTTTACATAAGCTTTCAGCATATAAAAATCTGATGCTGATTTTGGCATCAACCAATTTTCAGAATACGTTCTACCACTGATTAAAATTGCTAATTGCTTTCTTTCTTCGTATTTTTCTTTTTTATGATATATTTTTCCTAATTCAAAGAATTTAATATCTTGATTTTTTCTATTGATATTGTAAATTGTATTTTCTAAAAGACCTTCTAGCAAAGACTTTCTCATAAAAGTAAGCTCTTTACTCAGAGGATTTAACAATTTTACAGCATTGGTTTCATCTTTTACACTGGTTAAAGAATTATTCATTACTTCATTAAAACCATTACTCTGAAGCGTTCTAGCCCAAGAGTTTTCTAGCGCATCTTGGTCATCAAAACTTAGTTTAACGGGGGTAAAAGATATTTTTTGAGGAGCATCTACTTTGTTATAACCATAAATTCTAAGAATTTCTTCTATAACATCTATTTCTCGGGTTACGTCTGCTCTATACGCAGGAACAGCCAATTCTAGACCATCTGCAATATCATTTACAGCTTTAATTTCTAAAGATTTAAGAATTTCTTTAATTTTTTCTCTATGGATTTTTACCCCTAAAATCTGGTCAAGCTTAGAATATCTAAAAATGATTTTAGCATCTTCTATTTTATTTGGATAGTGCTCTAAAAGACTACCTATTTTTTTACCACCAGTAATTTCTTCAATTAATTTGATGGCTTGTGTAATGGCAGTTCTGGTATTGTTAGGATCTACCCCACGTTCGAAACGGAAAGATGCATCTGTATTTAACCCGTGAGATTTAGCCGCTTTTCTGATGGCTACCGGATTAAAATATGCGCTTTCTAAAAAAATGGTTTTTGTCTCGTTTGAAACGCCACTTTCACTCCCTCCGAAAACCCCTGCAATACACATTGGCTGGTTGTTTCCGTCTTTAATTATAATTTCAGAACCGTTTAAAGTTCTTTCAATTCCGTCAAGTGTGGTAAATTTAGTTCCAGCTTCGTTTATCCCAACTTTTACTTTTTTACCAGAAATTTTATCCGCATCAAAAGCATGTAAAGGCTGACCAAGACCGTGTAAAATATAATTGGTAATATCTACCACATTATTAATAGGAGAAAGACCGATTGCCTTTAATCTATCTTGAAGCCAAGCTGGTGAAGGTGCTATTTTTACATTTTCTATAATGGCACCAATATATCTAGGGCACAAAGCCGAATCTTCTACCTCAAGTTCAAAACCGTGTTCGCCTTCTGTACTTACGATAGCTGTACTAATCTTTTCAAACTCAGATTTAACACCATTATTAGACAAAAAAGCTTGTAAATCTCTAGCAACACCATAATGAGACATTGCGTCTGTTCTGTTCGGTGTTAAACCAATTTCATAAACTTCATCATTGGTTAAGCTAAAATATTTAGCAAAAGGTTCTCCAATTTTATAGGTTTCTTCGTCTAGAACCATTATTCCGCCGTGGTCATCAGAAAGTCCCAATTCATCTTCTGCACAGATCATTCCTTCGGAAACTTCACCTCTAATTTTAGCTTTAGCAATTTCGAAAAAACTTCCTTTTTTGTCATAGATTTTAGTTCCTACTACAGCTACAGGAACGGTTTGTCCGGCTGCAACGTTAGGCGCACCGCACACAATATTTAGAATTTTTCCTGAGCCTACTTCTACTGTTGTTATTTTGAGTTTATCTGCATTAGGATGTTGCTCGCAAGTCAATACTTTACCTACAACTATGCCTTCTAGGCTTCCTTTTACAGATTCATATTTTTCTATTCCTTCTACTTCTAGACCAATATCTGTGAGAAAAGCCCCGATTTTTTCTGAGCTTAGATCTGTTTTGATATAGTCTTTTAACCAATTGTTAGAAATTTTCATAATTTATGTCTAAAGTCGATTGTTTAAAGTCTAAAGTTTGTTTTAAACTTTCTAAAAAAATTAAGTTACAAATATCGTGAATTTTTGAGAGATAATGAAATTTTAGATGTTCTTTTGTCTTGATACAAAAGAACCAAAAAATCAAGACTCCATTTTCTTCGGCTAAAATTGAAATCAAAATTCTAAAATCCTTGAAACTCGCGCCAATACTTTCCCTACCCTTGCTCAAACAGCAAGAATTTTTTAACGAATTTTGATTTCAATTTCTTAACGCCTACGAAACTGATGTCACTAAATTATTTTCAAAAAAATAATTATCCAACAATACAGTATTCCTGCAACCTAATACAGTTTCACCTGTTACTCTTTTTTTAAAATCTTTGTAATGATTAAGTCTTCATTTTAATGAACATCTAAATTTCTGAAAATAAAAAAAAATATGCCCAATCAAATTGACTATTTTCTTCTTTAAATCTAAAACTATATCCATATTTTGTAGATTCAACTTTAGTTAAATAAATTCTTTCTTTAAATGAAATTTTTAAAATCATAATGCTTGTATATTTTTTAATTAAATACAATAATACAACCCTACTTAAAGAAAATTTAATCTGCTAAATATTAAATTAAAAAAGTCGGACCAAAGTCCGACTCTATTGATATTTTTAAATCTCGATGACACGAAACTCGTATCTCGAAACGATGAAATTACATTCCTATTACTGGCATAGAAAGCATTAAAATATGTTCGTTTTCGTCTAATCCATCTACTGGTTCTACAATTCCTGGTCTGTTTGGTTGAGACATTTTCAATGTAATATCATCAGCTCCTAAAACAGAAAGCATTTCTGTTAAAAATTTAGAACTGAAACCAATATTAATATCTTCGCCATTATAGTTACAAGGAATTTGCATATCTGCTTTATTTGCAAACTCTGTATCTTCTGCATGAAGATGCAATACATTACCAGAAAGTTTAAATCTTACTTGGTTGGTAGATTTATTAGAGAAAATAGATGCTCTTCTGATAGAACTTAGCAATAAATTTCTATTGATAGTTAATACGTTCGGGTTTTCTTTTGGAATTACTGCTGTGTAGTTAGGATATTTACCGTCTATTAATCTACAAATCCAAACGTTCTCTCCGAAAGTAAATTTCGCCATATTTTCGTTGAATTCAATCAAAACATCGTCATTAGAGCTAGACAAAATATTTTTGAAAATAGACAATGGTTTTTTCGGCATAATAAATTCTACAGGCTCTTCGCTAGTAACGTCTGTTCTTTTGTAAACCACCAATCTGTGAGAATCTGTAGATACAAAATTGGTTTCTTTATCAGAAAATTGAAAAAGAACGCCCGTCATTACAGGTCTTAGAGAATCATTACTGGTTGCAAAAAGTGTGTTACTTAGTGCGTCTGCCAATACTCCAGAAGCGATAGTAACTTTTTGAGCGGCATCAAATTCTGGTAATTCTGGATAATCTTCGGCATTATCAAGCGCCACAAAATAATTATCTTTTTCGTCTAGAATTTCTAACAAACCACCTTCTCCACTTTCTGATTCTTTCACAGAAAAAGTAAGCGGCTGGTCTCCGAAAGATTTAATTACTTCTTGAAACATTTTTGCAGGAACTGCAATTTTACCACTATCATCAGATTTTACACCTACCGAAGTGATAAGCGTAGTTTCGCCGTCTGAAGCCGTAATTTTTAATATCTCGTTATCTAATTCAAAAAGAAAATTTTCTAAAATAGGTCTTGATTGCGAACTAGAAATTACTCCACTTACAATCTGTAGAGCTTTTTGTAATTCACCACTTGCAACAATAAATTTCATAAATTAAAATTATATTTAGTACACAAATATACGACTTTGGATATAATAGACAAATGCTATTTCTATTAAAAATAGATTTTTTTTGAAAATATTATTTCAATTTGATATTATACGTAAATCCTGCATGAAACCATCTTCCTGGCATTGGCACCAAAGAAGTTTCTATATAATCTGAATTGGTAATATTATTGACCAAAACATAGACATTAAAATTCTTAAATTGATAACTGATTTTATCATCTAACAGATTATAACTCCCCAAATTCACTCTTTCGTTATACCTGTAAATCAATTCATTAGATAAACCTTTAAAATTATTTCTGAGTTTAGCTACAAATTGATGTCTCAGATTATCTAAAGAATACCTTGAAGCAATGGCTTTATCTAAATTTTGATTATCCAAATAAGTATATCCGAAAGAATAACCTAACCAATGGTTGACTTGATGGTTAGCTTCTACCTCGAAACCTTTGGTTTCTAAAGTTCCTATATTTTGTGCAGTCCAAAGTGATGTAGGAGAAGCTTTTTGCCAATCTATTGCATTTTCTGTTTTTCGCCAAAACATACTGTATTTCAAATAGTTTTGCCCTTCTTGATATTGATAACCAAATTCTCCAGACCACGCTGTTTCTGCCTTTAGATTAGGATTTCCTTGTTCTGCTCTGCTTACATAATACAAATCTGTATAGGTAGGAATTCTATTCACTTTTGCAAAATTTACATAGAATTTATTATTATCTTCATTATAACTGATATCAATTCCGGGTAAGAAATAATCTTTTCCGTCACTAAATTTAGTCCAAGAAATTCCTGGTGAAATATTCAGATTTTCATTAAATAAAGAAAAATGATGTTCTAAAAAAGCCTGAGAAACAAATCTTTCTCTGCTTCCTAAATTATTACTGGCTAAAAATTCTTTTCTAAGATCTGCTCCAATTCCTGTAATCCCTAATTTTGATTTAAAATTTGCACTTATATCTACTCCTACATTATTGCCAATATGCAAATTTCTATAGTAAGAAGGATTGTTTCTTAAAAACAAATACATATCCTGAGCTCTTCTCCAATAGGTTTTTGCATTAAAATTGATACTTTCCGAAAGCTTTTTTTCAAAAATTGCCGAAACCAAAGAAACTTGCACTTCCTCATATTGGTCTGTAAAAGCTGGTGAAGCATAAAAACCATTTGCCCCGAATTTTTTCTCTTGAATTCCCGCCATCAATTTCAGATTTCCATCTTTTATGGCAAGGTTATTTTGATACCAAATATTTTTAATTTTATAATCGGTATTGTATCTATAACCATCAGATTCAGAATTGTTTACTTGAATAAAATTTCTAAATTTCTCCGTACCAAAATTAGAAGCAGCTCCATAAGCATACGATTTAAAATCACCACCTTCACCACTTACGATAAGATTATTTTTAGAATTAGGTTTTGTAATAATATTTATAACTCCTGCATAAGCTCCGTTCCCGAAACCTCTAGCAGCGGTTCCTTTCAAAATTTCTATTTTTTCTACAGTAGCCAAATCAAAAGGCAAATTCATAGAATTATGACCAGTCTGCGAATCTGCCATTCTAATTCCGTTGACCAAAAGTAAAACCTGTTCAAAACTACTTCCTCTGATTGATAAATCTGTTTGTATGCCATTAGCACCGCGCTTTCTAATGTCCATCCCCGTGTAATACGCCAAAACCTCTTCTACACTTTGTGCGGCAGAATTTTGAATTTGAGTTTTATCAATAATGGTAACATTTACGCTGCTTTTCTTCAGCGGCAAGTCCATTAATTTGCCCGTAATGGTCACTTCGTCTATGTTCTTTTCTTGTGCTGTTGCATTAGAAATTAGCCCTAAAAGAGCGATGCTTACAATTAGTTTTTTCATATTTTATTTTTGATAAAAAAATCGGGCAAATTTATATGATTTTTTTAATTTTCAAATCAAAATAAAGCTTAAATTTTAGAAATAAAAAAAGCTCAACAAACGTTGAGCCTATTTTTTTTGACAATTATTACTAATTATCTCATTTTCATCAAATGTGCAATTAAATGTTCAATAATTTTTTTCATAATGATTTTAATTACAATTTGAACAACAAAGATTGTCAATTTTTCTCAAAAAACCAAAAGTTTATTTAAATTTTTCTCCACAATTTTAGAATCACCACTTCTCCATTTTTTCCAAAAAAAATTCCGTAATTTTGCTATTCTTCAATTTGCTATGACTACAACACAAGACATTGACATCAAGAAATATATTTTCGTAAAAAATGCACATCTTAACAACCTAAAACACATAGATGTACTGATTCCGAAAAACAAACTCATCGTCATAACTGGCGTTTCTGGAAGCGGAAAATCTTCGCTTGCTTTTGACACTATTTATGCGGAAGGACAAAGACGTTATGTAGAATCTTTGAGTTCTTACGCCAGACAATTTCTTGGGAAATTAGAAAAACCAAAGATTGATGATATCAAAGGTTTAGCACCATCTATTGCAATCCAACAGAAGGTTATTTCTAGCAATCCGCGTTCTACCGTGGGAACTTCTACCGAAATTTACGATTATATGAAACTACTTTTTGCCAGAGTTGGCAGAACGTACTCTCCTATTTCTGGCGACGAAGTAAAAAAAGATTCGGTGACTGATGTGATTGATTTTATCGAAAAAAATGAAGGAAAAACATTTCTTTTAAGAGCGCCGCTTCAATTTGAGGTTAAAAAATTTAAAGATTTACTTAAAACCTTGAAAGTTGCAGGTTTTACTAGACTGGAAGTTGGCGGAAATGTTGCCAATATTGAAGATTTAGAAAGTTTTGGTTTCGTTCCTGAAGAATCAATGGAAATCAATCTCGTTATTGATAGATTTTCTTATGAGAATGACGAACATTTCCTTCAAAGATTGGCAGATTCTGTACAAATGGCGTTTTATGAAGGACACGGAACTTGTTCTTTGAAAGAAATTGAAAGTGGAAACGTAAAAGAATTTTCGAATAAATTTGAACTTGACGGAATTATATTTAACGAACCGAACGTTCATTTTTTTAGTTTCAATAATCCTTTTGGAGCTTGTCCGGAATGTGAAGGTTACGGAAAAGTGATAGGAATTGATGAAGATTTGGTGATTCCTAATAAAAATTTATCCGTTTTTGAAGATGCAGTTGCTTGTTGGCGAGGCGAAACAATGAGCGAATGGAAAAAAGATTTCATTAAAAAAGCGAAAGATTTCCCGATTCATAAACCGTATTATCAACTCACGAAAGAGCAGAAAAATTATCTTTGGAGAGGCGAAAAAAACAGAAATTTCCCTACGATTGATAATTTCTTTAAAATGTTGGAAGAAAATCTCTATAAAATTCAATACAGAGTGATGCTTTCTAGATACCGTGGAAAAACTACTTGCCCAACTTGCGAAGGAAAACGTCTTCGTCCTGAAACGGAATATGTGAAAATTGACGGACACAACATTCAATCTTTGGTAGAAATTCCTTTAGATGAATTGCTTCCGTTGATGAAAAATTTGAAACTGAACCAACACGATGCGGAAATCGCCAAAAGATTAACCTACGAAATTAATACTCGTTTAGAATTTTTGAATAAAGTTGGGTTAGGCTATTTGACTTTAAATAGAACTTCTAACACGCTTTCTGGTGGTGAATCGCAGCGAATAAACTTGGCAACTTCTCTCGGAAGTTCTTTGGTAGGAAGTATTTATATTCTTGATGAGCCAAGTATTGGTTTGCATTCCAGAGACACAGAAAATCTAATTGAAGTTCTGAAAAATCTGCGTGATTTAGGAAATACTGTAATTGTGGTAGAACACGATGAAGATGTGATGAAAGCGGCAGATTATATCATTGATATTGGTCCAGAAGCTGGATTTTTAGGTGGTGAATTGGTTTTTGCTGGAGATTTCGCAGCATTGAAAAACGCAGATACTTTAACCTCGAAATATTTAACAGGAAGATTAGAAATTGAAGTTCCTGAAAAACGTAGAAAACCGAAAGAATTCATCAAAATAAAAGGAGCAAGACAAAATAATCTTAAAAACATAGATGTAGATGTTCCTTTGGAAGTTCTCACCGTAATTTCGGGAGTTTCTGGCAGTGGAAAATCAACTTTAATGAAAGAAATTCTCACGAATGCCATTCAAATAGAATTAGGAATGGGCGGCAAAAAAGCAGATTACGATTCGGTGGAATTTCCTAAAAAAGTGATTCAAAATATAGAACTCATCGACCAAAACCCAATCGGAAAATCTTCTCGTTCTAATCCTGTCACTTATTTGAAGGCTTATGACGACATCAGAGACCTTTTTGCGAAGCAGAAATCTGCAAAAGTTCAAGGTTTGAAACCGAAACATTTTTCTTTCAATGTTGATGGAGGAAGATGTGATGAATGCAAAGGTGACGGTGTAATTACGGTTTCGATGCAATTTATGGCAGATATAGAATTGGAATGCGAACATTGCCACGGAACGCGTTTTAAAGATGAAATTTTGGAGGTAAAATATGATGAAAAGAATATTTCTGATATTTTACATTTGACAGTTGACGAAGCGCTAGAATTTTTCTCTGAAAACCACGAAGAAAAAATTGTAACCAAGCTGAAACCGCTTCAAGATGTAGGTTTGGGTTATCTTCAACTCGGGCAAAGTTCTTCTACTCTTTCTGGTGGAGAAGCTCAACGTGTGAAATTAGCCTCGTTTTTGGTGAAAGGTGCTACAACAGAAAAAACGCTTTTTGTGTTTGATGAACCGAGTACTGGATTGCATTTTCACGATATTAATAAATTGCTAAAATCTCTACAAGCGCTTATTAATTTAGGACATTCTGTGATTGTGATAGAACATCAACCAGATATTATAAAATCCGCAGATTACATTATAGACATCGGTCCAGATGCTGGAAAACACGGCGGCGAAGTGGTTTTTGCAGGAACTCCCGAAGATTTGGCGAAAGACAAAGTTTCTAGAACGGCGAAGTTTGTTGCTGAAAAATTGTAATAAAATGCCTATTCTACCTTCCGAATATCAACCTAAAAAAATCTTCAGAAATGGAGATTTTTCTACGATTTATAGTGCTTTGTTTAGAAAAGTTACTGGTGTAACTCAACAAAGAGAAAGACTAGAACTTTCTGATGGCGATTTTCTGGATTTAGATTGGAGTTTTGCAAAAGAAAAAACAGACCGTTGTATTATTTTATTTCATGGTTTAGAAGGTAGCGCACAAAGACATTATATGTTGGGAGCAGCAAAAATATTCAATGAAAACGGCTTTGATTGTTGTGCTGTAAACCACAGAGATTGCTCTGGAGAAAGCAATAGAGTTCATTATTCTTACCATTCCGGAAGAACAGATGATGTGCAAGAAGTGATAGAAAATGTGCTTTCTAAAAACTATGAAAAAATCATTCTAAACGGGTTTAGCCTTGGTGGAAATTTATGTTTGAAATACGCTGGTGTAGAAAGAGAAATTTCTGATAAAATAAAAGCAGTCATTGCAATCTCTACTCCTATAGATTTAAAAGGTTCTATGCACAAACTAACCTCTAAAAGAAATCATTTGTATGCCGATAATTTTCTGAAAACCTTAAAAAAGAAAACACTAATCAAGTGCAAAAGATTTCCAGAATTTTTATCTGAATCAGAAATTAAAAATATTAAAGATTTAAAGGAATTTGATGATGTTTACACATCGAAAGTTAATGGTTTTACAGACGCTTTTGATTATTATGAAAAATGCAGTTCCAAGCAGTTTTTAAAGAATATTAAAATTCCTACACTCCTTATCAATGCTAAAAACGACAGTTTTCTTTCTGAAAGTTGTTTTCCTAAAGAAGAAGCATTAGCCAATCCTTTTTTTCATTTAGAGATTCCAGATTTTGGTGGACATGTAGGATTTATGGATCAAAACAATGCTTTTTACACTGAAAAAAGAGCATTGGAATTTGCACAGCAATATTTATAAACAAAAATATTGTGCAGAAGATGTGAATTTTAACATTCCGTTAATATATTGATTTAAAATATTTTGTACTTTTAATTCAGAAAATTAAGGTTATGAAATTTTCTTTACCAATCGCATCAGAAATCACAATTAAATTTGAGATAAAAATTTAAGGGAAGCACCGTCGGCTTCCCTTTTCTTTTGCCATTAACTAAAAAAATGAGATGTCTTTATCTACTGAAACGCTTTCTAAAGAAGCGTTTCTTTTATTGAATTTATTTTATTTAAAATAATATTTTAAAATTAAAAATTATGTTTCGGCTAAAGCCAAATGAAATTAAAACCACAAAACGGACTAAAGCCCGTTTCTATTGATAAAAATCAATATTTTTTTGGATAAAATTTTCATATTTTTGAAATTCCAAATTTGGCCTCATAGTTCAATGGATAGAATAGAAGTTTCCTAAACTTTAGATCCAAGTTCGATTCTTGGTGGGGCTACTTTCTGAATGGGAGAATGGGAGAATTGGAAAAAATGAAAATTTTTCAAATAATAAATTAACTCTATAACTCAATCTCTCTATCACTCTACAATTCTACAACTCTCCCACTATTTCTTATCAACCACAATTCTGTCCTTTCGGTTTGCCAATTCCCAAGCAGTAGCAAATACCAATTGAGCTCTTTTTTGCAATAAAGGAAAATCTATTTTATCTACATCATCTGTTGGCTGGTGATAATCTGCGTGAATACCATCAAAATAAAAAGCAACAGGCACTCCACTTTTTGCAAAATTGTAGTGATCACTTCTATAGTATAATCTCATAGGATCTTTCGGGTCATCATATTTATAATTGAGTTCTAGATTGTGTGTAATTTTGTTGGCAGCTTCATTGATGACTTTTAACTCAGAAGACAACATTTCTGAACCAATAACATACACATAATTTTTGCCTTCGTTCTCTTTATCACTTCTGCCAATCATATCGATGTTTAGGTCAACTAACGTATTTTTCATATCAAAAACGGGATGGTCTGCATAGTATTTAGAACCCAATAAGCCGTGTTCTTCACCTGTTACGTGTAGAAATAAGATAGAACGTTTCGGTCCTTTTCCTGCTTTTTTGGCTTGTTGAAATGCTTCGGCAATTTCCATTACCGCTACCGTTCCGCTACCATCATCATCTGCACCATTATAGACTACACCATCTTTGGTTCCTACGTGGTCGTAATGTGCAGAAATCACGATAATTTCATCTAGTTTTTCTGTTCCTTCTATAAATGCCAAAATATTTTCGGATTCTGGCAATTCTTTTCCTCTACTTTTTAAAGCTTCTTTTGGAACGGTTTGGTAATAGCTTCCCAACGCTTTAGGATAAGAAACACCAATGTTTTTATAGAAGTCTATCATATATTTTCCTGCCTTTTTTTGTCCTTCAGATCCAGTATCTCTGCCTTGCATTTCGTCTGAAGCAATTACGCTAAGGTTTTTCTTTAATTCTTCTGCTTTAATAGATGCATAAGCATTTTTAAAAGCTTTGCTTTCATAAGAAAGGTTATTAGATGCGCAACTATACAAAACCATAGAAGCTACTAATGGAACAAAAATTCTTGTTAATTTCATTTTTTCACAATTTTTAATAGGGTAAAAATACTATTTTTGAACAAACAATGAAAATGAAACTCCCGAAAAAACATCACGGTGCAGAAACGACCATCTTTGCAAAAATGACGGCTCTTGCCTTACAAGAAAATGCTGCCAATCTTTCGCAGGGATTTCCTGATGATGAAATACACCCTCACCTGAAAAAATTATTGGCTGAAGCCACGGCAAACAATTATAACCAATACGCACCTATGAACGGATTGCCGATGTTGGTAGAAACTTTAATTGATTTTAATCAAAAACGAAATATCTCTGTTTCTAAAGATGAATTGACCATAATTCCTGGTGCTACGTACGGAATTTACACTGCTATTGCTTCTATCATAGAATACGGAGACGAAGTGATTGTGCTAGAACCTAGCTATGACAGTTATGTTCCTGCTATAGAAACCAATGGCGGAAAGACTGTTTTTGTGAGTCTTAATGAACATTTCGAGGCAGATTTTGAAGCCATAAAAAAAGCAATTACAGAAAAAACGAAGGCTATTATCATTAATTCTCCTCATAATCCTACCGGAAAAATATGGAAAAAAGCAGATTTCGAACAACTCTATCAAATGATTAAAGACACCGAAATTATGGTGATTTCTGATGAAGTGTACGATTTAATCACTTTTGATGAAAATAAATTTTACAGCATTTGTCATCACCCTGAATTGAAAAACCGAAGTTTTGCCATTTTTTCTTTCGGGAAGATGTTTCATATTACTGGCTGGAAAGTTGGATACATTCTCGCGCCTGAAGAACTGACCAAAGCTTTTAGAAGTGTACATCAATATTTGTGTTTTAGTGTCAATACGCCTGCACAATATGCTTTGGCTAAACATTTAGAACATTTTGAGGTGAATGCCAATGCACTATACCTCCAACAAAAACGTGATTTTTTCTTATCTGAAATGAAAGATTTGCCTTTTAATTTCACCGAAAAAACAGAAGGAAGTTATTTTCAATTGGCGAAATACAACCAGATTTCGGATTTGGGAGACTTAGAATTTAGCATTTGGTTAACCAAAGAATGCAAAGTAGCAACCATTCCATTGAGTGCTTTTTATCAAGACCTAAGAAATACGGGTTTTGTGAGGTTTTGTTTTGCCAAAAAAGAAGAAACGGTGCTAAAAGCTGTAGAGAATTTGAAAAGATTTTTGTAACATTGTTCCTTCAAATATTATTTTGGTTTCCAATGAAAAATATCATCTCTTTTTTACTGTTTTTTTGCTTCATTACTTCTATTGAGGCTCAACAAAACAAATATTCTTCTTTAGGAAAAGATGAGCGCGGAAATAGTGTTTCTTATCAAATAGACAAAACGCTTCCTAATGAATTTTATTTTTGGCTAAAAGTAGAATATAAAAAAGAAAACGATCTAGATATTTCTAAAACCGAATTCTATATTCACGCCAAATGTGACAACAAAACCACAGGAGTTTTAAAGTACAAAAATGATTGGAGAAAAGATGATAAGAACGACCAATTCTATGAATCTCCGAAAAATCTGGTAGAATATGCTCCTACTTTAGAAGACAATAAAATTTATCCTTTGTTTAAAAAATATTGTAATTAATTTGATTGATTATTTCTAAACATCTCTTAATAAAGCCTATAATTTATCTAATTTAAAATAACCATTGTAGATTTTATCTTCTGAAACATGGTCTGTTTTGGTAAGTTTTAAACTAAATTTCTCTTTTTGGGAAAGTGGTAAAATATCTTCCACGGCAAAAGCATCATCTACATCTAGGGCATATTTATCATCTATATGACTAGAAGCACCATTTGGTTGATTGTAATCTTTGTAAAAAGCAGAAGATTTTACTTTTTGAGTAGCTTCGGAGAGCGATTTTTCTACCACCAAAACTTGCTGATGATATTCCTGCAAAACATCTGGCAAATAACCACCCAGATTAAAGAAAAATAAGGTTTCGGCTGTAGATTTTTTAGATTTTTCTACAACTTCTACTTGGTAACCATTTACAAAATTTACTTCTCTGTAAGCATCTACGTGCAATTTTCCTTTGGCTTCTGGCCAAAAGTTAATTATTTCGGGTACTAAATCTCTGATATTTTCTGCAATACCGAAAAAAACATCGTGCTGTTCTGTATGTCTGCCTTTTGGTGTACAACCAATAATGATGTAAAAGAGTTTCATTTTTAAGAAAGATAGTAATACAAAGATGGTGAAAAATTTTAAAATTAAAGGGTGATTTGGAAATTAAACTGATTGATTAGTAATTATAATATAATTTTACAATGATCATTTTACAACCAAAAATGAGGATTATAAGTATCATTGATTTTTTTTGTTTATATTTGTAATGCTAATTTAAAGTTATAGTAGAAATGTTG
>ERZ650305.317-NODE-317-length-18380-cov-5.726603_pt1 | contig 18380 bp, 13 predicted proteins | sample MGYA00376241_ERZ650305 | MGnify/ENA primary metagenome ERZ650305 (study PRJEB26733, sample SAMN07839276) | wastewater metagenome | biome: urban; feature: artificial channel; material: waste water | place: USA: North Carolina | collected 2016-02-25 ... | reverse complement strand
TGTAGAGCGTGCCGAAGAACTTGCGGCGCACTTCGTCCACGCCGTCCCGGTCGAACTTGAGGTTGTCCCAGGGCTGCGAGTTGGAGATCATGTACCAACGCGTCGCGTCGGCGCCGTAGGTCGAAAGTATTTCGAAGGGATCCACGGCATTACCTAGGCGCTTGGACATTTTGTTGCCGTTCTTGTCGAGCACCAGGCCGTTCGAAATGATGTTCTTGAAAGCTACCGAGTCGAAGAGCATCGAGGCGATGGCATGCAGCGTGAAGAACCATCCGCGCGTCTGATCGACGCCTTCGGCGATGAAATCGGCCGGATAGACGCTCTTGAAGTAGTCGCCGCCGTGCTCGAAGGGGTAGTGTAGCTGGGCATAAGGCATGGCGCCCGAGTCGAACCACACGTCGATCAGATCCGGTTCGCGCCGCATCGGTTCGCCTTTGGACGAAACCAGCACGATATTGTCCACGTAAGGACGGTGCAGGTCGATCCGGTCGGTCGAGTAGTTCTCTTTGGAGAGGTCGCCCGGCTTGAAGTTCTTGTAGGGATTCTCCTTCATCAGACTTGCCGCGACGGATTTTTCGATTTCGGCGACGAGCTCTTCGACCGAGCCGATGCACTTCATTTCCGAGTAATCCTCCGTAGCCCAGATCGGCAGCGGCGTGCCCCAGAAGCGCGAGCGCGAGAGGTTCCAGTCCACCAGACCTTCGAGCCACTTGCCGAAGCGTCCCGTTCCGGTCGATTCCGGCTTCCAGCGGATCGTCTTGTTGAGTTCGATCATCCGGTCGCGCAGCGCCGTAGTTCGGATGAACCAGGAGTCGAGCGGGTAGTAGAGCACCGGTTTGTCCGTACGCCAGCAGTGGGGGTAGGAGTGGGTGTGCTTTTCGATCTTGAAAACCTTGTTCTCGGCCTTGAGCATCACTGAGAGATCGACGTCGAGCGTCGGCGCGTCGGCGGCGAGCGAATCGTCGTAGGCGTTTTTCACGTAACGGCCCGCCCATTGGGAATAGGCCGCTGTATCGACGTTGTCGCGTATGAAGGTCGGGTCGAGCTCTTCGAGCAGGAAGAACCGTCCCTTGCGATCGACCATCGGCTGATTCTTGCCCGCCTTATCGACCATAAACAGCGGGGCGATGCCTGCGGCGCGGGCCACGCGGTCGTCGTCCGCACCGAACGTCGGGGCGATATGCACGATACCCGTACCGTCGGAGGTGGTCACGTAGTCGCCCAGGATGACGCGGAACGCATCGCCCGCAGGCTTCACCCAGGGGATGAGCTGTTCGTAGCGGATGCCTTCGAAGTCCGGACCCTTGTAGGTGACCGGAGAGATTTCGAACTTGCCCTCCATCTTGGGGGTAAAATACGACCCCAGCAGTTCTTTGGCCAGGATGACAGTCTGGGGGGCATCCGTATAGGGATTGCGGCATTTGACGCGCACGTATTCGATTTCGGGGCCTACGGCCAGCGCGGTATTCGACGGCAGTGTCCAGGGCGTGGTGGTCCAAGCCAGGAAGTAGAGATCGCCTTCGGCTCCGTCGAAGAGTTTTTCGCTCCGCTCGTCGCGGATGATTTTGAACTGCGCCGTGCAGGTGGTATCCTTCACGTCGCGGTAGCAGCCCGGCTGGTTCAGCTCGTGGGTCGAAAGTCCCGTGCCGGCGGCCGGCGAGTAGGGCTGGATGGTGTAACCTTTGTAGAGTAGCCCCTTGTCGAAGAGCTGTTTCAGAAGCCACCAGAGGGTTTCGATGTATTTGTTGTCGTAAGTGATGTAGGGGTCGTCCATATTGACCCAATAACCCATTTTGCGCGTGAGTTCTTCCCACAGGCCCGTGTACTCCATCACCGCCTCGCGGCAGGCGCGGTTGTACTCCTCTATGGAGATTGTGCGCCCGATGTCCTCCTTGGTGATGCCGAGTTTCTTTTCGACGCCTAACTCTACAGGCAGTCCGTGCGTGTCCCATCCGGCCTTGCGGTGAACGAGGTAACCTTGCTGCGTCTTGTAACGGCAGAAGATATCCTTGATCGTGCGGGCCATGACGTGATGGATGCCCGGCGTGCCGTTGGCTGAGGGAGGTCCTTCGTAAAAGACGAAGGTGGGATGACCCTCGCGGGTGGAGATGCTTTTGTGGAACGTGTCCTGTGCGTCCCACTCTTTCAGTACGTCGGCGGCCAACCCCGGCAGATCGAGGCCTTTATATTCTTTGAACTTCATATCCTGTTGTTTTCAATCGTCGTTTTCATGGGCTGGCAGAATCCGATCCGGCCCGATTCCGCCGGACAGCCCCGAATGCGGAGCTGTTACCTGTCTTTGTCGTATTCGGCAGCGCCGGAATTCGCTGTGTGCCGCCTGTTTCGTGCGGGAAGCCGGCGGCGGATTTTACCAACATGCAAAGTTACGAAAAAATATGAATAAATAAATCCCCGGAAACAGTTTTTTATCGAGGGGCAACGAGTTGTGGAGGAAGCCGTTGCACGATTTCCTCGAAAGATTTTTGGAAGTAGTGGATTTATTCGTCGGTTGCGGTGCGGATAACGCGGGCCGGGTTGCCGGCAGCGACCGAATCGTCGGGAATGTCATGCGTGACCACGCTGCCGGCGCCGATGACGCAGCGGCAGCCTATCTTGACGCCCGGACAGACGATCACGCCGCCGCCCAGCCAGCAGTCGTCGCCGATTTCGATGCCCGCTCCCTTTTCTTTGCCCGTAGCCCGTTCCGCAGCGTTCATCGGATGCACGGCCGTCAGAAGTTGTACGCCGGGACCTATCAGGCAGCGTTGTCCCAGGCGAATCGGCCCGAGGTCGAGAAAAACGCAGTTGAAATTGACGTAGGACCCTTTGCCGATGGAGATATTGTATCCGTAATCGCAGTGGAAAGGGGCGCGGATCATGGCTTCGACCCTCGGACAGAGTTCCCGGAGCGTCGCCAGATAGGTCGCGTCCTTGTCTTTGAGTGTGACGTTGAGCCGATGGGTGAGGTGGCGGGCCCTGGCACGATCGCGTACGAGTTCCTCGTCATTTGGGGAAAACCACTCCCCGGCCTGCATTTTCTCCTTTTCGGTCATGGGAATCGGCTTTTAGTCGAAGCTCTGCATCTCGATCAACTTGGCGTAGATGCCGTTTTTGGCCATCAACTCCGAGTGTGTGCCCTGTTCCGCGATCCGACCCCGTTCGATGACGATGATTTTGTCGGCGTTGTGGATGGTCGAGAGGCGGTGGGCGATCACGATCGATGTGCGGCCTTGCAACAGGGAGTTAAGTGCGTCCTGGACGAGCTTTTCGCTTTCGGTGTCGAGGGCCGAAGTCGCTTCGTCCAGAATCAGGATTTCGGGGTTCTTGAGTACGGCTCGGGCGATGCTCAGGCGCTGGCGCTGACCGCCCGAGAGTTTGGCGCCCCGGTCGCCGATGTTGGTGTCGTAGCCCGACGGACACTCCATGATGAAGTCGTGGGCGTTGGCGATTTTGGCCGCAGCGACGATCTCTTCGTGCGTCGCTCCCCGGCGTCCCATGGCGATGTTGTTTTCGATGGTGTCGTTGAACAGCACGGTATCTTGCGCAACGATGCTCATGTGGGCACGCAGGCTCTCCTGCGTGTAGTCGCGGATCGAAACCCCGTCGATCAGGATGTCGCCGCCCGTAGTGTCGTAGAAGCGGGGGATCAGCTCGCTGAGGGTCGATTTGCCGCCGCCCGAAGGACCGACCAGAGCCACTGTTTCTCCTCGCCGGATGTCGAACGAGATGCCGTCGATCACCTCCCGGCTGCCGTCGTAGGAGAAGTGTACATTGCGGAATTCGATCTTCTCGTGCAGGCCGTCCAACGTCTTGGCGTCGGGTTTGTCCTGGATTTCCGGTTCGGAATCGAGCACGTCGAAGATGCGCTCGCCTGCGGCGATACCCTGATTGATGTTGGCGAACTGGTCGATGAACGAGCGCACGGGGCGGGTGATCTGCGAGAATACGGCGATGAAGCCGACGAATCCGCCGGCCGAAAGCGATCCGTTCATGACGAGCGAACCGCCGAAGACGATCAGTACCGCGACGGCCGTCAGGCCGAGGAATTCGCTCATCGGCGAGGCTAGTTGCTGGCGGCGGGCCATCGAGAGCATCAGGCGCGAAAATTCGGCGTTGAACTCGGAGAACTTGCGGCGGATATAGTCGGTGGCGTTGTAGCTTTTGATGACCTTGATGCCCGAAAGCGATTCGTCGAGCACGCTTACCATGTCGCCCATGCGTTCCTGCCCTTTGAGGGCCGGGTGGCGCAGTTTTTTGACGATCCGTCCGATGATGAGCGCCACTACGGGCAGGAACAGGATGGCGAACAGGGACAACTGCCACGATACGAGGAGCATGTAGATCACGTAACCGATAATAAGCAGCGGATCGCGGAAGGCGACTTGCAGCGTATTGGTGATGCAGTACTGGACCACCATGACGTCCTGTGTGATGCGCGACATGAGATCGCCCTTGCGCTGATCGCTGAAATATCCGGCGTTCATCCCCATGATTTTGTTGAACAGATCGTTGCGCATGCGTTGCAGCGACCTGACACGCATGTTTTCGACCGTCCAGGCGCTCATGTAGCGGAAGAAATTGCTCAACAGGTTCATTACGATCGTACCGCAGGCGAGCAGGAGAAGCATTTTCGACATCGTGAAATCCGTCCCGAACAGTTGCGTATAGACGTAGCTCAACATCTGCGAGGCGTCGATGTCCGAGAACGAGAGCCCGTGCATGGGAAAGTCGTAAACGGGTTGGAAAACGTAGGAGTTCTTGTCGTCGAACAGCGTGTTCATGATCGGGAGGATCATGGCGTAGGTGAGCGTGTTGAACAGGGCGTACAGCAGCGCGTAAAAGAAGTAGGGGACGGCGTATTTGGAGATCGGGCTGACGAATCCCAGCAGCCGCATGTATGTTTTGAACATAAATTCCGGATCGGTTATTGTTTCGGAGTAAAGTAGGGGCAAATATAGCAATTTAATCAGGATATGCAATCCGGTTGTCCGATTTTGGGGAAAGAATGTTATTTTTGTAACAGGATAGAGTCATAAAAAGGAACAATAGACCATGGAAAATTTCAAACAGATCGATCCGGCTGAAATTACCGATAATTTTATCCGGGCCATCGGCCGGGAGTGGATGCTCGTCACGGCCGGGAACAGAGAAAGTTGCAATACGATGACCGCCAGTTGGGGTTTGATCGGGTTCATCTGGGGACGCCCCGTGGCGCAGTTCGTGATACGTCCGCAGCGTTATACGCGGGAGTTCGTCGATCGGGAGGAGAGGGCGACCCTCTCGTTTTTCTCGCCCGAATATCGTGCGGCTCTCGAATACTGCGGCAGTCGTACCGGCCGTACGGAGGATAAGATCCGCAATGCCGGACTGACGGTCGCCTGTACGGACGACGGAGTGCCTGCGCCGGCCGAAGCACGCCTGATCCTGCAATGCCGCAAGCTCTATGTCGGAAGAATCCGGCCCGAAGGGTTCGTCGATCGCAGTTGCGATACGAAATGGTATCCCCAGCACGATTATCACGAGGTCTATATTGCCGAAATCGAGCGAGCTTACGTGCGGAAGTAAGTTAAGTAGAGATAGGAGCAGGAGGTGAGTAGGGCAATGCCGTCCCGAGTTCGGGCGGCCGTGTGACCGGATAGTTTTTTAAAAAGTCTCGGGACATTTCGTCGTGTTTCGGGGCTTTTTATTCTCTTTATATGGCTTACTCTCCACTGCCCGGAACATACCCGGTATCTTCCAGCAGGTGCGCCCTGTCGTTGGCTGCGGCTACGGCCAGTTGGTCGCAGCGGTTGTTTTCGACCGTATCGGCATGACCCTTGACCCAGACGAAACGGACCTTGTGACGGCGGTAGGAGCGCAGGAAGCGGGACCATAGATCGGGGTTCTTCTTGCCGGCGAACCCTTTCTTCTCCCAGCCGAATACCCAGCGTTTCTCCACGGCATCGACCACGTATTTCGAATCGGAGTAGATCGTCACGTCGCTGCCTTCGAATTTCAGCATTTCGAGGGCTACGCAGACGGCCAGCAGCTCCATGCGGTTGTTGGTCGTCAGGCGGTAACCCTGCGACACCTCCTTGCGGAACCGTCCCGATATCAGGACCGCTCCGTAACCACCCGGACCGGGATTGCCCAGGGCCGAGCCGTCGGTATAGATGGTGATTTCCGGCATAGTCGGGTATAAACTCCTCTCTCTGCTGTTGTAAGCCGGAGAGAGGAGTTGAATGTTTCGTGATGAGTTATTTCAAGGCCGCCAGTTGTTCCCGAAGCGCGGCGATCTTGGCTTCGGCGTCGGCCTGTTTGGTCCGTTCGTTGGCCACGACTTTCTCGGGAGCCGACGAAACGAATCTTTCGTTCGAGAGCTTTTTTTGCACGCTGGCGAGGAATCCTTCGAGGTATTCCAGTTCGCCTGCGAGTTTTTTGCGTTCGGCCTCGATGTCGATCATGCCCTCCATCGGTACGAAGTATTGCGTGGTCTTTACGAGGAATCCGACGGCCGAAGGATCTTTCTCCCGGGTGGTTTCGATCTGCGAGAGGTTGCCCATTTTCTGCAGGACGGGAGCGTATTCCGCCGGGTAGTTCTCGTCGGCGATCACCCGGAGCGTCAGGGGGTCTTTCTGCGGAATGTTTTTCTGCTTGCGGACGTTGCGGACGGCCGTTACGACCTCTTTCGTCAGTTCGAACCGGCCCAGCAGCGCCTCGTCTATCTCCCGTGCTTCGGGCATGCGCTGGACCATGATCGACTCGCCTGCCTTGCGGGGTGCCAGGTCCTGCCAGATCTCTTCGGTGACGAACGGCATGAAGGGGTGTAGCAGACGCAGCAGGTCGTCGAAGAAACCGCACGTGGCTTCCAGTGTCGGCCGGTCGATCGGGCATTGGTAGGCCGGTTTGATCATTTCGAGGTACCAGCCGCTGAAGTCGTCCCAGAAGAGTTTATACAGATTCATGAAGGCTTCCGAGATACGATAGGAGGCGAAGTCCGATTCGACCTGACGCAGCGTCTTGGCGAGCGCTTGACGGAACCATTCGATTGCCAGGCGGTTGTTTTCGCTTTGTGCCAGGGTGTCGTCGATCGTCCAGCCGTTGACCAGTCGGTAGGCATTCCAGATTTTGTTGCCGAAATTGCGTCCCTGTTCGCAGAGAGCCTCGTCGAACATTACGTCGTTGCCCGCTGAGGAGCTCAACAGCATCGCTACGCGCATGCCGTCGGCGCCGAACTGGGCGATCAGGTCGAGCGGATCGGGCGAGTTGCCGAGCTGTTTGGACATCTTGCGGCCGATTTTATCGCGCACGATCCCCGTGAAGTAGACGTGACCGAAGGGCTTCTCACCCCGGTATTCGTAACCGGCCATGATCATACGGGCCACCCAGAAGAAGATGATGTCGGGACCGGTCACCAGATCGTTGGTCGGGTAGTAGTATTCGATGTCTTTGTTGTTCGGGTGGCGGATGCCGTCGAATACCGAGATGGGCCACAGCCACGACGAGAACCAGGTGTCGAGCACGTCCTCATCCTGCCGCAGATCGGCGAGCGTCAGCGAGGCGTCGCCGCTCTTGGCCCGGGCTTTCTCCAGTGCCTCGTCTGCGTTGAGGGCCACTACGTAGCCGCCTTGGGGCAGATACCAGGCCGGAATGCGCTGGCCCCACCAGAGCTGGCGCGAGATGCACCAGTCCTTGATATTTTCCATCCAGTGACGGTAGGTGTTCTTGTATTTTTCGGGAACGAGCTTGATTTCATTTTCCAAGACGGCCTGCGTCGCCGGACCGGCGAGTTTCTCCATCGAGAGAAACCACTGCATCGAGAGCTTGGGCTCGATCGCTACGCCGGTACGTTCGGAATAACCTACGTTATTGGTGTAGTCTTCGGTTTTCTCCAGCAGGCCGGCTGCGTCGAGATCCTTTTCGATCTGTTTGCGCAGGGCGAAGCGTTCCATACCGGCGTACAGCCCTACCTTGTCGTTGATCGTGCCGTCGTCGTTGAAGATGTCGATCGATTCGAGCCCGTATTTTTCACCGAGCATATAGTCGTTCACGTCGTGCGCCGGAGTAACCTTCAGGGCACCCGTGCCGAAAGCGATGTCCACGTACGTATCGCGGATCACGGGCACCGACCGGCCCACCAGCGGGACGATGACCCGGGCGTCTTCGGGCAGCCAGGCGTAGCGTTCGTCGTCGGGATTGACGCAGAGGGCCGTATCGCCGAGGATCGTTTCGGGCCGGGTCGTGGCGACGATGATCGTGCGGTCGGTGCCTTCGACCCGGTAGCGCAGGTAGTAGAGCTTGCCGTGCGACTCTTTGAACACTACCTCTTCGTCCGAAAGGGCGGTCTGGGCCGACGGGTCCCAATTGACCATGCGTACGCCCCGGTAAATCAGCCCCTTTTCATAGAGGTCGCAGAAGACCCGCAGGACGCTTTCGGTACGGGCTTCGTCCATCGTGAAGCAGGTGCGCTCCCAGTCGCACGAGGCGCCCAGCTTGCGCAGCTGTTGCAGGATCACGCCGCCGTATTTCTCTTTCCAGTCCCAGGCATGACGCAGGAACTCTTCGCGCGAGAGCGACGATTTCTCGATCCCCTCGGCCTTGAGCTTGGCCACCACCTTGGCTTCCGTGGCGATCGAGGCGTGGTCGGTGCCCGGAACCCAGCAGGCGTTCTTGCCCTGCATGCGGGCGCGGCGCACCAGTACGTCCTGCAACGTGTTGTTGAGCATATGTCCCATGTGGAGCATACCCGTGACGTTGGGTGGCGGGATGACGATCGTATAGGGTTCCCGTTCATCGGGTTCGGAATGGAAAAGGCGGTGCTCCATCCAGTAGTCGTACCATTTGGATTCGATCTCCTGCGGGGAGTATTTGTCGGCGATTTGCATGATATTGTATGCGGTATTTATAATAATTTGTACAGGATTTGCAAAGTTATGAACATTCTGCTAATATGAAATAAAATTAGGAGGAAAATCGTTATCTTTGCAAAATCTGTAATTTTTTAAAAAAAGTAGATGTTTTTCGTACTCAAAACTTTCCCGGTCAAGGAAAGGAGGAGCGAGGGGAAAGCGGTCGGGGTCGGGAGTTTCCGAAGGGAGAATTTATCCGACGATACGGAAAACACTTCGATTTTTAGCCACATAATAAAAAGAATATGAGTAAGAAGGATAAAATAAAGAATATCGACATGGACGATCTGAAGGCACTGCCCGATGTCCTGGACGGACGCCATCACGTCATTCCCATCGTAACGGGCGGGGACGAGGTGTTGGAAGAGGTCAACGTGCCCGAAATATTGCCGATATTGACCTTGCGCAGTTCGGTGCTGTTTCCCGGAGCGATCACGCCGATTACGGTCGGCCGAGAGAAGAGCATCCGGCTGGTGCGCGAAGTGAACGAGCGCAACGGATTGCTGGGGGCCGTGCTGCAACGCGAAAGCGAAGTCGAAGACCCGGCGCCGGACGATATGTATAAGGTCGGCACTGCGGCCCGTATTATCAAGATTCTGGAGATGCCCAACGGTAACCTGACGGTGATTCTGAACGGACTGGAGAAAATCGAGGTGAAGGAGTATGTCTCCACGGAACCCTATTTCCAGGCCAGCGTGACGCCGTTGCGCGACTCTTCTCCCGATGTAAAGAGCCTGGAGTTCGAGGCTCTCGTGGATTCGATCCGCGACATTGCGCTGGGTATCATCGCTATTTCGCCGGACATGCCCAAGGAGGCGGCGTTCGCCATCAAGAATATCGACTCCAAGCGGGGAATCATCAACTTCATCTGTTCGAACCTCGAGCTTTCGGACGAAGACCGCCAGTCGCTGCTGGAGTCTCCCGGTCTGCTGGCCCGTGCCCGCAAGTTGTTGGAGATTCTGGTGCGCGAGCAGCAGCTCGTCGAGCTGAAGAACGAGATCCAGAGCCGTGTCAAGCAGGAGATCGACAAGCAGCAGCGCGATTACTACCTGCAGCAGCAGATGCGCACGATTCAGGACGAGCTGGGCGAAGGTGCCGACAGCGAGCTGGAGGGATTGCGCGAGAAGGCGTCCAAGAAGAACTGGCCCAAGGAGGTGGCCGAACTTTTCGAGAAGGAGATCACCAAGCTCGAACGGCTCAATCCCGCCGTGGCCGAATATTCGGTGCAAGTTACCTATCTGCAACTGATGCTCGAGCTGCCCTGGAACGATGTGACGCAGGATAATCTCGATCTGAAATGCGCACGCGAGCAGCTCGACCACGACCATTTCGGGCTGGACGAAGTGAAAGAGCGTCTGTTGGAGCATTTGGCCGTCATCAAGCTGAAAGGCGACTTGAAATCCCCGATCCTCTGTCTGTACGGCCCTCCGGGCGTAGGCAAGACCTCGCTGGGCAAGTCCGTGGCGGCGGCGCTGGGACGTAAGTTCGGCCGTATTTCGCTGGGCGGTCTGCACGACGAGGCCGAGATACGCGGTCACCGCCGCACCTACATCGGGGCGATGCCGGGCCGGATCATCCAGACCATCAAACGCTGCGGGTCGTCCAATCCGGTCATCATCCTCGACGAGGTGGACAAGGTGACCGTAAGCAATCACGGCGACCCGTCGAGCGCACTGCTCGAAGTGCTCGATCCTGAACAGAATACGACATTCCACGACAACTACCTCGATACGGAGTACGACCTTTCGAAAGTGCTTTTCATCGCCACGGCCAACAACATCGGCAACATCAACCCGGCGCTGCGCGACCGTATGGAGATGATCAACATTCCGGGCTACATTCTCGAAGAGAAGGTGCGGATCGGCCTCGACCACCTGCTGCCCAAGCAGATGACGGCGCACGGCATTCCCGAGGGGCAACTGGTGCTGACTCCCGAGGTCGTCGAGCAGGTCATTGCGGGCTATACCCGCGAGTCGGGTGTCCGTTCGCTGGACAAGCACCTGGCGAAGATCGCCCGCTACCGGGCCAAGCAGATCGCTTTCGAGGAGGCTTATACGCCGGAGCTTACGCAGGCCGATGTCGAGAAGATTCTCGGCATCCCGAAATTCCTGCGCGAAGAGTACGAGGTCGGGGATATGGTCGGCGTAGTCACCGGCCTGGCTTGGACCGAGGTCGGCGGCGATATCCTCTACATCGAGTCGGTGCTGACCCCCGGCAAGGGCAAAGTGAGCCTGACGGGTAACCTGGGTGAGGTGATGAAGGAGTCGGCGACGATCGCCCACGAGTGGGTGATGGCGCACCACAAGGAGTTGGGTATCGATCCCGAAATGTTCGAGAAGAACGACATCAACATCCACGTACCGGAGGGAGCCATTCCCAAGGACGGTCCTTCGGCGGGTATCACGATGGTCACCTCGATCGTTTCGACCTATACGGGGCGCAAGGTGCGCGAGCGTATCGCCATGACCGGAGAGACGACCCTGCGGGGACGTGTAATGCCGGTAGGCGGTATCAAGGAGAAGATCCTGGCGGCCAAGCGTGCCGGTATCAAGGAGCTGATCCTTTCGGAAGACAACCGCAAGGACATCTCGGAGATCAAGGCGGAGTACATCGACGGTCTGACGTTCCACTACGTGCGGACGAACGAGGATGTGTTGCGTTTGGCTCTCGAGGAGAAGAAATAATCCGTGTTAATTTGAAAAGCGGGACGCAATGTCCCGCTTTTTTCGTATTTTAGCGACTTGAAACAGATAGAGTCACGAGTTATGGAGTTTGTTGCGATCATTCCCGCCCGCTATGCATCGACCCGCTTCCCGGGCAAGCCGCTGGCGATGCTCGGGGGAAAGCCCGTCATCCGCCGGGTGTATGAACAGGTGACCGGCGTGCTGCCCGATGCGGTCGTGGCGACCGACGACGAACGGATCCTGCGTGCCGTCGAGGAGTTCGGCGGTCGTGCCGTGATGACTTCGTCCGAGCACCGCAGCGGCACCGACCGTTGCTGGGAGGCTTATGGAAAGCTCGGCCGGGAGTACGACGCCGTGATCAACGTGCAGGGCGACGAGCCTTTCATCCGTCCGGAACAGCTTCGGGCGATCATGCGCTGCTTCGACGTGCCGGGTACGGACATCGCTACCCTGGTGCGGCCCTTTGCCGAGTCGGACGGACTGGCGGCGCTCGAAAATCCCAATTCGCCGAAAGTGGTGCTCGACGGCGAGTCGCGGGCGATCTACTTTTCGCGCTCGGTGATTCCCTACCTGCGGGGTGTGGAGCGGTCGGAGTGGCTGGCGAAACATACTTTCTATAAACATATCGGTATGTATGCCTTTCGTACGAAGGTGCTCGCCGAGGTGACGGCCTTGCCGCAATCTTCGCTGGAGAAGGCCGAGTCGCTCGAACAGTTGCGCTGGCTGGAGAACGGCTACAGGATCGGCGTGGGTATCTCCGACGTGGAGACCATCGGCATCGACACGCCCGAAGATCTGGCGGCCGCCGAGGAATTTTTGAAACGAATGAAGCGATAGAATCATGGATAAAAAACCTCTCTTTATAGCCGGTCCCTGCGTGATCGAATCGGCGGAATTGCTCGATACGGTCGCTGCGACGCTGGCGGACATCAATCGTCGGCTGGGCGTCGAAATCATTTTCAAGGCTTCGTTCGACAAGGCCAACCGCACGTCGATTTCGTCGTTCCGGGGGCCGGGGTTGGAAAAGGGCCTTCGGATGCTCGCCGACGTTCGGTCGAAGTGGGGGCTGCGGCTGCTGACCGACATTCACGAATCCTGTCAGGCCGCTCCGGTCGGCGAAGTCGTCGATGTGATCCAGATTCCGGCATTCCTTTGCCGCCAGACCGATCTGTTGGTCGCTGCGGCCCGTACGGGACGTACGGTCAATATCAAGAAAGCGCAGTTCCTTTCGGGTGAAGATATGCGATACCCTTATGAAAAGGCGATGAAGGCCGGTGCCGGTGAGGTTTGGCTTACCGAACGGGGCAATATGTACGGTTACAACAACCTGGTGGTCGATTTCCGCAACATTCCCGATATGCTCGGTATCGCTTCGACGGTCGTCATGGACTGCACGCATTCCGTACAGCGCCCCGGTGCCGCCGGCGGCAAGACGGGCGGTAACCGCGAGTTCGTGCCTGCCATGGCCCGGGCAGCCCGGGCGTTCGGTGCCAACGGTTTCTTCTTCGAGGTGCATCCCGATCCCGATCATGCCTTGAGTGACGGCCCGAACATGCTTTATCTGAATGATTTGGAAAACGTAATAAAATCTTTGCTATAATATGACCGCAGACAAGCGGGCCGATATCCTCTCGCTGGCCCGAAAGACGATCCATACCGAAGCGCTGGCGCTCAAGCATCTCGAACAGACGCTGGGCGATGATTTCGTGTGCGCTGTCGAACTTATCCTGCACAGCCGGGGCAAGCTCGTGGTGACCGGAATGGGAAAATCGGGGCTGATCGGCCGCAAGATCGCCGCGACGCTGGCGAGCACCGGTACGCCGAGTTTCTTCCTGCATCCGGGCGAGGCTTTTCATGGCGATCTGGGAATGATCTCTCCGGAAGATACCGTGCTGGCGCTCTCTTATTCGGGCGAGACGGATGAAATCCTCAAGATCGTGCCGTTTATCCATACCAACGGCAACAAGCTGATTTCGATGACGGGCAATCCCGAATCGACGTTGGCCCGCAATTCGGACGTGCACCTCGACGTGGCCGTACGCCACGAGGCCTGCATCCTGCACCTGGCGCCTACCACTTCGACTACGGCACAGATCGCCATGGGCGACGCTATGGCCGTAGCGCTGATGAAGCTGCGCAATTTCACGAGCATCGACTTCGCGCGGCTGCACCCGGGCGGCAGCCTGGGCCGCCGTCTGCTGATGACTGTCGGCAATGTGATGCACAAGGAGGGTTTGCCCGTAGTGGCTCCGGACTGTTCGGCCAAGGATATGATCCACGCCGTCAGCAAAGGCGGTCTGGGGCTGATCGTCATTTGCGAGGGGGACAAAGTGCTGGGGATCGTCACCGACGGGGATATCCGCCGGGCGATGGAACGCCGCGAATCGGAGTTTTTCTCGATCCGGGCCATGGACATCGCCACGCTCAACCCCAAGACCATCGGGCCCGATGAGAAGCTGATCGCTGCGGAGAAGAAAATGACCCAGCATAAGATCAATTCGTTGCTGGTGACCGACGACGAAGGCAAACTTGTCGGTGTGATCCAGATTTACGACATAAAACTTTGAAAACTATGTTTCTGATTATCGTCGATTACAAGAAGCCGCTCGAAGAGGTGGAGCGCTACCTGGCGGAGCATTGGGCTTTTCTCGACCGTTATTTCGCTCAGGGCAAATTGCTTTGCACCGGGCCGCAGAATCCCCGTACGGGCGGTGTGATCGTTTCGAAAGCCGCGAATCGTGCGGAAGCCGAAGCCTTTACGCGGGAAGATCCGTTCTTCCGGCATGAGATCGCAGATTATACGATCGTCGAGTTCGAACCGACCAAGTATCTTCCCGGATTCGAGAAATTTCGGTAGTAAGCAAATAAACAGGAGCGCCCGCGACTAATCGCGGGCGCTCCTGTTTTCGGAAAACGGCTGTGGAAAGTGTTGTAAACCGTTTTGATCCGCCTCTTCGTAACGTTTTGGAAGAAAGGCGGTCGTTTGACTCTTCTCCTGTATCGGATAGGGGTTGTTTCGTGTATTTTTTTGCGGCTTTCCGGTTGAAGTTCCTGGTGTCGTTGAGTGGTTCGGATGCTTCTGGTCCGGGGTGCTCTATTATCCCCGTACGTAGTGCGGCATTTCGGCGGGAATCGGCATCGACAGTTCGATGATACCGCCTACGGTGCCGTCCTCGCGGCGCCAGGCTGTTTGGTAGATCATTTTGCGGATCCCTTTTTTCTCGATGGTGTAGGCATTCGTGTCGCCTTTTTCGAGGATGCGGGCGATGATCCCCTTCGAGCGCTCGTTGTGGCAGGGGAGCATGCTTTTGCCGCGATACTCTCCATTGACGGAGATAGATTGCTTGTTCTGGTAAATTACCACGCCTTCGGTGTCGCATACCGTTACGGCGCAGTTCGTGTCGTCAGCCCAATTAAAATTCATAGTACTATTCTGTTTTTATAGTTTCTTCGGTTGTAGAAAGCGAGGTCGGGACTGTATTTTATTGCGAAATCTTGACCAGTTGTTCGCGGTAGGCGGTCATGATTCGCGATTTGGAGATGTAGCCCAGGTAGTGTTTCTCCTTGTCCACGACGGGTAACACCCAGACGTGGTTTTCGTCGAAACGGCGCAGCACGCTCTGGATCTGTTCATGTTGCAGGATCGTGTCGGGGGACAGGAGCATGTAGCGTGTAATCGGGTTGCCGTACTTTTGCGGATTGAACAGGTCTTCCCGCACGTCGTTCAGGCGGACGATGCCCAGCAGGTGTTTTTCGTTGTCGAGAACCGGGAAATAGTCGTCGTGACGCTCCCGGGACATGATCTGCACGATGTCGCCCAAAGTCTGGGACGGGTGGATGTAAACCCCGTCGTCCTGAATCAGGTCGTCGAGCCTCAGAAAGACGAAGACCGATTCGTCCTTGTTGTGGGTGATCAACTCCCCGTTCTGACGCAGTTGCTTGGTATAGATCGAGTCGGGATCGAGGTAGTAGTCGATGGCGAAGGCGATGCAGGCGGTGATCATCAGCGGGATGAAAAGGCCGTAACCGCTCGATAGTTCGGCGATCAGGAAGATCGAGGTCAGGGGGGCCTTCATCACGCCCGACATTACGCCCGCCATACCTACCAGGGTGAAAGAAACCAGCGACAGGTTCCATCCGAACAGGGTGTTGCAGACCAGCGCCGTGATAGCGCCCATGAATGCGCCGACGAACAGCGAAGGGGCGAACGTACCGCCGACGCCGCCCGCAGCGTTGGTCGAGGCCATAGCGATCACTTTGAAGAACATCGTGCCTACGATGAAGAGAATGACCACCCAGTCGATCTGACTGAAGCGGTAGAAGAGCGAGTTGTTGAACAACTCGGTCGTGTTGCCGTGCATGAGCGACATGAAACCTTCGTAGCCTTCGCCGTAGAGGGGCGGGAAAATGTAGATCAGGATGCCGAGTACGGCTCCGCCGATCAGCCACTTCTTGTAGGGACTGTCGATCTTTTTGAAGAAGGCGCCCACCCGGGCATTGACCGTGGTGAAGTAGTAGGACATCAGCCCGCAGAAGATACCCAGCAGGACGAAAAGCGGAATTTGGTTGAGCCGGAACGCATCGTCGGGAGTCAGCGAGATGGCGATGATCGGATCGAATCCCCGGATCGTGAGGGCGACGGCGGCGGCCGTGATCGAAGAGATCAGCAGCGGTACGACCGTGCGCGAGGTGAGATCGAGCATCAGGATTTCGAGCACGAAGACCACGCCCGTGATCGGGGCTTTGAAGATGGCTGCAAGGGCCGCCCCGGCTCCGCAGCAGAGCAGCAGGGTGGTGTTTTTGTAGTTCAGGTGGGCCAGGCGGCTGATGTTCGAACCGATGGCTGCGCCCGTCAGGACGATCGGGGCCTCGGGACCGACCGAACCGCCGAATCCGATCGTCGTCGCACCGCCTACGACCGAAGTCCAGCAGTTGTGGGAGGCAATGTACGAGTTTTTACGCGACATGGCATATAACACGCGTGTAACGCCTTCCGAAATGTTGTCTTTGACGACGTATTTGACGAAAAGCGAGGCCAGAATGATACCGATGACCGGATAGAACAGGAAGAGAAAATGCGACTGTTCGACGGGGAACCAATGGGTCAGCCCTGCTTTGATTCCGTAGAGCAGCAGTTCGAACAGGCAGGTACCCAATCCGGCCAGAACCCCTACGATGATGGCCAGCAGCGCCATGATCTGCGTACTGGTGAACCGTTTGGTAAGCTCCAGGAAACGGATGTAGATACGTTCGCCCCAATCCGCGATCGTCTGCGGTGTTATGCGTTTGAACATTTCGGGTACCTTGTCTGCTGGTTATGCGCGTTATCGCTGTTGCTGGTATTGGCGAGCCTGCTCGGCGATCAGCTCCTTGTCGTCGAAGTAGTCGATCCGCATGGCGTGGCGCACTTCGCCGAGCGTTTGCGCGGCTGTTGCCCGGGCATGCTCCGAACCTTTGCGCAGAATTTCATAGACCTCTTCGATGCGGCCTTCGTACTGCTTGCGGCGCTCGCGGATCGGCTCCAGCGTTTCGTTCAGCACGGCGATCAGGAACTTCTTGACCTTCACGTCGCCCAGCCCGCCCCGGCGGTAGTGCGCCTTCAACTCGTCGAGCGAGGCGTAATCGGGCAGGTATCGCTGAAAATGTTCCGGGCGACTGAAGGCGTCCAGGTAGGTGAAGACGGTGTTGCCCTCGACCTTGCCCGGGTCCTCCACCCGCAGGTGGTCGGGATCGGTATACATACCCATCACCTTCTTCTTCACTTCATCGGCCGAGTCGGAGAGGTAGATGCAGTTGCCCAGCGATTTCGACATCTTGGCCTTGCCGTCCGTACCGGGCAGACGCAGGCAGGCCGCGTTGTCGGGCAGCAGAATTCCCGGCATGACGAGTGTTTCTCCATATACGGAGTTGAATTTATGGACGATTTCGCGCGTCTGTTCGATCATCGGTTCCTGATCCTCGCCGACCGGTACGGTCGTGGCCTTGAAAGCGGTGATATCCGAGGCCTGGCTGATCGGGTAGGTGAAGAATCCTACCGGAATACCCTGGCGCTGCGATCCCTCTTCTTCGTTGCCTTCGGCGAAGCCGCGCAACTGGATTTCGGCCTTCACCGTCGGATTGCGCTGCAGACGGGCTACGGTCACCAGGTTCATGTAGTAGAAAGCCAGCTCGCAGAGTTCCGGCACCTGCGACTGGATGAACAACGTGGCCTTCTCCGGATCGACGCCGGCCGCCAGCCAGTCGATCACCATTTCCCAGGTCGACTGCGAGATGCCGTGCGGATCGTCGTACTGCGTCGTCAGCGCGTGCCAGTCGGCGACGAAGAAGAGACAGGGATACTCGTGCTGCAGCTTGACCCAGTTCTTCAGCACGCCGTGGTAGTGGCCGAGGTGGAGACGCCCGGTGGGGCGCATGCCGGAGAGGACGCGTTCAGCGAACATGATCGATTGTCAAAGTCCAAAAACGATTGCAAGAACAAAACGGAAGATGGCCACAAGCGGCCCGAGGATGTCGCCAAGGATACCCGTGAACAGCAAGAGCAACAGAATGGGGAAACCGTAGGGCTCGAGCTGCGCGAACTTGTAGGCCGGGCCAGCGGGCAGCAGGCTCACCGCAATCCGCCCGCCGTCGAGGGGCGGCAGGGGGAGCAGGTTGAGGATCATCAGCACCGCGTTGATCTGCATGCCCGCGTCGGCCATCCGGGCCAGCGCAGTGTCGTGCCCGGTGATCCTCAGCACAAACTCTTACCAGGTGGAAGGCAGCCTGCCCCTGGCCGAAGCCATCACCCAGCGCTACCAAGACCTGGACG
>ERZ650305.307-NODE-307-length-18589-cov-4.242797_pt1 | contig 18589 bp, 19 predicted proteins | sample MGYA00376241_ERZ650305 | MGnify/ENA primary metagenome ERZ650305 (study PRJEB26733, sample SAMN07839276) | wastewater metagenome | biome: urban; feature: artificial channel; material: waste water | place: USA: North Carolina | collected 2016-02-25 ... | reverse complement strand
AACTTTGGGATGATTCTGTGCAAGTAACAAGAATTATGAGAAGTAAAGAAGAAGCTAATGATTATAGATATTTCCCTGAACCAGATTTGGTAAGAGTAGTTATTTCTGATGAAAGAATAGCTAAACTTGAAAAGGAGATGCCAGAAACTAAAATAGATAAAATGGCTAGATTTCTTGAAACATATGGAATAAAAGAGTATGATGCTCAAGTTTTATCAGAAGATATTGAGTTAGCGAATTACTTTGAAGTGGTAGCAAAAACTTCAAACAATGGAAAATCAGCAGCAAACTGGGTGTTGACGGAAGTACTTAGAGTATTGAAAGATTCTAATAAAGAAATAGAAGCTTTCCAAGTTAGTTCAGAAGACCTTGGAGAGTTAATAACTCTTATAGATAATGGAACAATATCTTCTAAAATTGCTAAAGAAGTATTTGCAATAAGACTTACAGAAGATAAAAAACCAAGTGAAATCGTAAAAGAAAAAGGATTAAATCAAGTGGCAGATACTGGAGCTATAGAGGTTATAGTAGATAAAGTACTTGCGAATAATCCTAAAATGATAGAGGATTATAAAGCTTCTGATGAAGGGAAAAGACCAAGAGTACTAAAAGGACTAATGGGGCAAGTAATGAAAGAAACTGGAGGAAAAGCAAATCCTCAAATAGTAACAGATTTATTAACAGCAAAATTAAGCTAAATAATAGAAAGTGCAGGGGTTTTTAGTCCCTGCTCTTTTGATTTTAAATAATAGAGGAGAATAAAATGTACTACGAAGAAGTAGAGTTTTTAAATGAGAATTTTTCTGGTAAAGATTTTAGAGAAGATGAATTTTATGAATGTGTATTCAAAAATATAAATTTTAAAGAAAGTATTTTGGCTGAAACTGAATTTTCAAAATGTAAATTTGAAAATTGTAATTTTTCAATGGCAGACATAAGAAATTGTAAATTAGATGAAGTGATATTTGAAAATTGTACTTTTAGAGGAATTAATTTTTCAGAAATTTCTCCAATGGTTCAAGAATTTAATTTTATAGGCTGTACCCTTGAATTTATGGTGTTTGGAGATATGAAACTTAGCAATATGTCTTTTGAAGGCTCAGAGATATCTGAAAGTAATTTTACTAAATGTATATTGAAAGAAATAAATTTTAGAAGCTGTAATTTTAATAGAACAATGTTTTCTGGATGTGAATTAGTGAAATCAGATTTTACTGGAAGTAGAAATATTGGTATAGATATTCTTAATAATAAGATAAAGGCTTGTAAAATAGGGAGATTTGAAGCTGGTGAGATGTTAAAGCAGTTCGGATTTATTGTGGAATAACATAAGATTGTCATTGTAATAATTTTAATTAGATTTTATTTTTATTTGACAAAAGAATATTCTTGTTTTGTCGGGCTTGACATTGACATAATAAAAATATACAATACGAGAAGTCTATAAATTAATGAGGTGACGAAATGGGTGTATCGTGGATTGAGTATAAGGGGAAGAAAATACTGTTTTCAGATTACAGGGGTTGTCATAGTACTGATGCTATGCTAAAAGTTTTATATGATGAAATAGAAATACTTCATCAACAAAATGAAAAGGTTTTAGTTATGGCAAATTATAATGATTGCAGCCCTACAGGGGAATATTTTCATGCAGTAAAGAAGTTTGGAAAAGAAACATTGAAAGCTAAAACATCAAAAACAGCAACTATAGGAATAAATGGAGTTAAAAGACTCTTGTTTAATACCTATATAAGTTTTACAGGAGATTATCATGTTAGACTTTTTAATGATGAAGAAACAGCATTAGAATGGTTAATAAGTAGATATTTATAAAAATAGCCAATAGGCTATTTTTTTTTGAATTAATAAAAATAAAGTTAAACATTTAAATTTCACAAATTAGTAATTTATGTGGTAAAATAGGATTCGAGGTGAAAAGTATGTATTATCTTAATGGGGTAATTAGCTCGGAAGAGTTGTTAAATGAGGATTTTTTTTACGGATACTCTCTCTTTGAAACTATGTACGGAATGAATGGGAAAGTATTATTTTTAAATGAGCATATAAATAGAATGTTAGAATCTGCGAAATTAATAGGGATTAATATAAAAAATGATATAGATAAGGATATAAATAACTTTATTGAAAAATTTGGTAAAATGGAAGAATTCATGTTCAAAATTCAAGTGTCCAACAATAATTTTTATATGAAAATACTAAAATTTAGTGGGAGAGAAGCAGATGAAGGAATTACAGCTTCTTTTGTTAAAAAATATTATCAAAATGAAATGGGATTTGTAAAAAGTGCTAATTATTTGGGAAATATTTTGGCAAAAAAAGAACTAGAAAGTTTTGAGGGAGTATTCACAAATAGGCAGGGGATTATAACAGAAGGGACAATGTCCAATCTTTTTTTTATAAAAAATGAAATACTATATACACCTAGTTTAGATTTGAATATTTTGCCAGGAGTGACAAGAGGAATTATCATAAAAATATCAAATAGTTTAGGAATAAAGGTACAAGAAGGGCATTTTTATAAAAAAGATTTACTGGAGTCAGATAGTATGTTTTTTACTAATTCTCTAATGAAAATAGGACTTCTATGGACTTCTGAGTTTGAAAATATCAAAAAAAATAAAACGAAAGAAATTCACAAATTGGAAAAAGAGTATTACAAATTGATAAGAGATATGATATAATACGAAAGGTGATAATTTTGATAGATAATAATGAAAGATTTAGAAAAAGAGCAGTAAGATTAAGAAAAATAGTGCTTATACTTTTTATTGTGCTTATAGCACAACTTTTTAAAATACAGATATTAATGCATGATGAGTTTAAAGCAAAATCAGAAAAACAAATAACAAGCCTTTATAAAGAGACTGGTAAAAGAGGGAAAATAGTTGCCTCAACAGGAGAAGACTTAGCTTATGACACAGTAGAATCAGACCTTATAATTGACCCTAAAAGATTTAAGGATATCCCTAATAAAAAAGAGGTTTTAGAGTTTATTAAAAGATTTGGAAATTTTAGTGTAGAAGAAGAACTGAAAAAAATAGATAGAGATTCGGAAAAGAGATATTATAAGTTTCTAGAGAATCTAACATATAATCAAAGATTAGATTTGGAAATGGGACTTAAAATTCTTAAAGTTAGAAAAAAAGAGATTTTCTTTGAGAAAAGAAATAAGAGAGTATATCCTAATGAAGATTTGTTAAGACATATTGTAGGATTTTTAGGTCATTCTGATGAAAATACAGAAAAATCTGATGCAAGATTTGGGATAGAAAAAGAATATGATAGTTATTTGGACGGTGGAATTCGTGATGTTCAAAAATATCTTTCTGCCAATAGGAAAAGAGAAATTCCAACTATTGCACAACAAGAAAACAAAGATAAAAAAAATGGGGATGATGTAGTCTTAGCACTAGACTATGTTATTCAATATATAATGCAAGATGAAGTAAGTACTTTTATAAAGAACTATTCTCCAATTTGGGCAACAGCCATTATGATTAATCCAAATAATGGAGAGATACTGGGAATGGTAAGTATGCCTAGTGGAAATAGGTCAACAGTAAGAAATAATGCTATTCAAAACATCTATGAACCAGGGTCAATATTTAAACCTTTGATAGTGGCAGCAGCTTTAGAAGAGGGACTTATAACACCAACAACAACATTCCCGAATCCAACTAGTTCAATAGTGATTCATGGAAAGACTATAAGAGATGCTGAAAATAACGCACGTGGAATGATTACACCACAACAAATATTAATGAAATCATCAAATGTTGGGATGGTACAAATAGGTGATAGATTTACGAATGCTAAATTTGAAGAATACTTAAAAAAATACGGGCTTTATGAAAAAACAGGAATTGACTTTGCTAATGAACCTGAACCTAGACAGCAACCTTATGAAAAATGGGATGGGTTAAAAAGATATACAATGTCATTTGGACAAGGAATAGCAGTTACTCCACTTCAAATGATAACAGCTTTTGCTTCCGTTATTAATGGTGGAAAACTTTTAGAGCCTACTTTGGCTAAAGAAATTATAAATGAGAATGGAATTAGTATATATAAACACCAAACCTTTGAAAAAAGAAGAGTTATAAGCGAAGAAACTTCTGCACTTATAAGAAATATGCTTTATGAAACGGTAGAAGAAGGTGGGGGACAAAATGCTAAGATAGAAGGATATAATATTGGTGGGAAAACAGGAACTGCTCAAAAAAGTGGAAAGGGTGGTTACCAAAGAGGGAAATATATTCTTTCGTATTCTGGTTTTTATCCAGTAAATAAGCCAGAATATTTACTTCTTGTAGTTGCCAATGAACCCCATTCTTCTATGGTATATGCATCACAACTAATGGCACCTTTATTTAAAGGAATAATGGAGAGAATGTTTAGATACAAAAATATCCTGCCTACTAATGCCATAGTTGAAAAAATAGGAAATCAAAGCTTACTTGTTAAAAAGTCTATGCCAGTATTATCAACTTTTATGCCAGATTTAACAGGACTTAGTCCTAGGGAAGTGACAAAGTTGTTTAAAGATAGAAATATTGATATAGAACTTGTTGGAAAAGGAATTGTAGAAAATTATACTCCATCAGTAGGGACAGATCTTGATGGTATTAAGAAAATCAAGTTATATTTGAAGGAGAAAAATTGAAAAAGTTAGGTGTTTATAAAAATAACTTAGTTAATTTTTACCTAAGTAATAAAGATAAAATAGGAGAAGAATTTGTTTTGCTAGATTCTCCTAGTGAAGATAAATTATCAGAATATTCATATTTGCTTAGTAATTTTACTACAAATCTTAGTTTTAAGAATAATACATGTTTGTTAGATGGTGAAGTGATAAGTTTGGATTATTTTGATAAATTGAGAGAAATCATAGGAGATATTCCTAAAAATTATGAGAGTAAAGAATTTTTTACTGGTGGAACAGTAGGATTAGTTTCTTATGACTATAATAGATATTTGGAGAAAATAGAAAATAAAACTATTGATGATTTAGAATTACCAGAACTTTATTTTGTAGTGCCTAAACTTATTATTGTTAAGAATGAAGAGACAAAAGAACTATTTGAAATAGATTTTGATGAGAAAAATTATATATGGGATTTGGACTTAGAGTTTTCTGAACCAATAATAGAAAACAGAGAAATTTCATGGGATGACTTAAATCGTTTTGAAACTAATATAAGTAAAGAAAAATTTATGGATATAGTAGAAAAAGCTAAATTCTATGTAAAAGAAGGCGATATTTTTCAAGTTAATCTTAGTCAAAGATTTGGCGCAGAAATAGGAAAAGATGAAAGTATAGAGCTTTATAGAATATTAAGAGCAATTAATCCATCACCCTTTGCATCTTTAGTCCATCTTAATGATTTTAAACTAATATCACAGTCTCCAGAAAGACTAGTGAGATTGAAGGATGGAATAGCAGATACAAGGCCAATAGCAGGAACAAGAAGATTGGTAAAAGGTAATGAAGTAAAGAATGAAGAACTTGCAATGGAACTTAAAAATGACCCAAAAGAGTGTGCAGAACATGTTATGCTTGTAGATTTGGAGAGAAATGATATAGGGAAGATTGCAGAGTTTGGAACGGTAGAAGTAGACGAATTTATGGTTATAGAGAGATATTCTCATGTGATGCATTTGGTATCCAATGTAAAAGGCGTTTTGAGAAAAGATTTAGATGCTTTTGACCTTTTAAAAGCTATGTTTCCGGGAGGAACAATAACAGGAGCTCCCAAGATTAGGTCTATGGAGATAATTGAAGAACTTGAACCAACTAGGAGAGGTTTTTATACAGGCTCATTGGGATTTGTAGGTTATAATGGAGATATGGATTTTAATATAATTATAAGAAGTTTTATAGAGAAAAATAATAAAGTATACTTTCAAGTAGGGGCAGGAATAGTTTATGATTCTATACCAGAAAGAGAGTATAAAGAAACTATAAATAAAGCAAGGGCAATGGTACTTGCTTATGAAAACCTTAAAAGCAATTAGTAATTAGTAGGTAGCAGTTAGGAATTAGAGATGAAAAAAAGAATAGTTAAAATTAATGTAAAAAGTAAATAGTTTTGGTAGGGGCTCATTGTATGAGCCTAATTATTGATTTTGTAGGGGTCAAGCGTCACGCTTGCGAGGTGTGGACGCGTAGTCCATGAAATGATTTTATATGAATTACACAGTTACTTAGAGGAGCAAAAATGATATATTACTTGATTCAAATAGATGAAAATGAAGGATTTTATACATATTTGGATGTAAAAGGTCAGTATTCTGTAGGAGAACAGGTAATAATAAATTTTGCAGGCAGAAAAAAAACAGGTTTGATAGTAGCTGAAGATAGCAGAACAGAGTTTGCCTATGAAGTAAAACCTATAATAGATAGAGCTGAAGGGCAAATAAAAATATCTCCCAATCTTATGAAACTATTTTTTTGGATGAAAGAGTATTATCTTTGTTCTTTTAGAGATATATTGAATGCTTCTTATCCTCAAAATCTGAAAGTTAAATATAAAAAACTTTGTAGTTTAAATGATAATTTTAATAAAATTACCCTAGAAGATGATAGGTTAATAGATTATCTTAGAAAGAAACCTATTTCTTACGAAACGACAGCTAAAAATTTTGGAAAAGAGTTAATAGATAAACATATAAGCTTGAAAAATATAGTGTTAACGAGAGAACCTGTTTTTAAAAAGAAAAGTTCTAAAAAAGATGATGAAAACTTAGAAGTAAATGAAAATAAAGTAACTCTAAATGACGAGCAAGAAAATGCAAAAGATAAATTTTTAGAGGGAGATAAAAGATTTTATCTCCTAAAAGGAGTTACAGGCTCAGGGAAAACTGAAGTTTACCTATCTATTATAAGAGAAGCTCTGAAAAAAGGTGAAGGAGTAATATTTCTTCTACCAGAAATTGCTCTTACTCCTCAAATGATAGATAAATTTAAAAATGCTTTTAATGAAAATTTAGCAATACTTCACAGTAAACTAACTCCAGTTCAAAGAGAGACAGAATGGATGTCTATTTATACAGAAGAAAAAAATATAGTTCTTGGGGTTCGTTCAGCAATATTTGCTCCAGTGAAGAACTTAAAATATATAATAATAGATGAAGAACATGAAAGCTCTTATAAACAAGATTCTGACCCAAGATATGATGCCCGTTATGTGGCGCTAAAAAGAGCAGAAATAGAAAATGCTAAAGTTCTTATGGGTTCAGCGACTCCTCTTGTAGAGAGTTATTTTTATGCAAAAAATGGGATTTTTGAGTTGTTGGAACTAAATAAGAGATATAATGAGAATGCTCTTCCAAAATTCAAACTTGTGAATATGAGGGAAGAAGGGAAAGGGGAGCTTAGTGAAACCCTCCTTGAAGAGACTGCCAAGAGATTAAGGAAAGGGGAACAGATACTTTATCTTCTTAATAGAAAAGGATATTCTACATATATACAATGTGAGGATTGCGGAACAGTAGAAACTTGCCCACATTGCTCAGTTTCTCTTAATTATTATAAGAGTGATGGAAGATATAGATGTAATTATTGTGGATACACAAAAAGATTTACACCAGTATGTGGAAGCTGTAAAAGTGATAAATTAAGACTACTAGGTCAAGGGACAGAGAAATTAGAGGATTCTGTTCTTGAGAAGTTCCCAAAGGCAAGAGTTATGAGAGCAGATGCGCATACGGTGAAAGAAAGAGATGCCTATGAGAAGCTTTATTTTGACTTTTTAGCTAAAAAATATGATATACTATTAGGCACACAAATGATATCAAAGGGATTGCACTTTCCAGAGGTGACTCTTGTAGGAATAATTAATGCAGATACTATCTTGCATTTTCCTGATTTTCGTTCAGCAGAAAAAACTTATCAGCTAGTAACCCAAGCAAGTGGAAGAGCTGGACGGGGCGAGGTAGAAGGAGAAGTTGTTATACAGACTTATAATCCAGAACATTATGTTATAGAGAAAATAATAAATGAGGATTATATAGGTCTTTATGATATAGAGATAGACAATAGGAAAACACTCTCATATCCGCCTTTTACAAGGATAATAAATATAGTATTATCAAGTGAAGATGAAAAATTATTAATACAAAAATCAAAAGAGTTTAAAGAGATAATAAAATGCGATGGAGTAGAAATATATGGACCAATTCCATGCGCTATTGCAAGAATAAAAAATAGATTTAGGTATCAAATTTTTGTGAAGGGAACTCGGGATAAAATAAGAGTTTTTAAAAAAGGTCTCTATGAGAAAATACAAAAATCAAAAAATAACAAATTGAGAATAACAGTAGATGTGGACCCAATTAATCTGTTATAAGGAGGAAAAATGATTCTTAAAATAAGAAAATATGGTGATAAAGTTCTTAGAAATAAATCAACAGCTGTAGAAAAAATAGATGATGAAATACTAAAGATACTAGATGATATGGTAGATACAATGAAAGATGCACAAGGTGTAGGGCTTGCTGCTCCACAAGTAGGAGTAAATAAGACTATGTTTGTGGTAGAAGTAGGAGACGGGAAAATAAGAAAAGTAATAAATCCCGAATTTATAGAGTTTTCTGCTGAAATAGTTGAAAATGAAGAAGGATGTTTGAGTATACCAGGGATTTACAAAAAAGTTTGTAGACCTGCAGTAGTAAAACTAAAATATCTGAATGAAAAGGGAGAAACTGTGGTAGAAGAGGCAACAGAGCTTTTATCAAGAGCTTTCCAACATGAATATGACCATCTGCAAGGAGAATTATTTGTAGATAAAATTTCTCCTGTAGCAAAAAGAATGGTGTCATCTAAATTGAGTAAACTAAAAAAAGAGACTGAAAAAGGAGAGGGATAGATTGAGAATATTATTTATGGGAACTCCAGATTTCGCAGTAAACTCTTTAAAATCACTTTGTGATAAACATGATGTAATTGGAGTATTTACTAAGGTAGATAAGCCAAATCTTCGTGGTGGGAAAATTAAGTTTGTTCCAGTAAAGGAATTTGCAATAGAAAAAGAAATACCTGTGTATCAACCAAATTCTGTAAAAACAGAAGAAACTCTTAATCTTGTGAGAGAGCTTAATCCTGATTTGATAGTAGTTGTAGCTTATGGGAAAATTTTACCAAAAGAACTTATAGATATACCAAAATATGGAGTAATAAACGTGCATTCGTCATTACTTCCTAAATATAGAGGAGCAGCACCAATTCATGCAGCCATTATAAATGGCGAAAAAGAAACAGGTGTTACAATTATGTATATTGCTGAAGAACTTGATGCTGGAGATATGATATTGCAAGGGAAAACTGAGATTACAGAAGAAGATAATCTTGGAACTCTACATGATAGATTAGCAGAAATTGGGGCTAAAACTCTAATGGAAGCGGTAGAGCTTATATTTGAAGGAAAAGCACCAAGAACAGTTCAAAATCATAGTGAGGCTACCTTTGTAAAACCAATTCATAAAGATGAGACTAGAATAAACTGGGAAAAAAGTTCTAGAGAAATTTTTAACTTTGTAAGAGGGATGAATCCTTTCCCTACAGCATTTACAAAGCTAGATGAAAAAATATTTAAATTATATGCTGTGGAATTGTGTGAAAAAGAGTATAATGGAGAAGTGGGAGAAATAGTTGATTTCTTGAAAGGCAAAGGTCCAATAGTGAAAACTGGGGACGGAGCAGTGGCACTTACTCAAGTAAAACCAGAAGGTAAAAAAACTTTAAGTGGTAATGACATTATAAATGGTAATTACTTTAAGATTGGAAATAGATTAAAATAATTTACAGGAGGATATTCAATGAAAAAAAAGATGGCAGAAGATATTTCAGTAAAAGTAATTGAAAGACTTACTAAATATTTAAGGTGTTTGGAAAATCTAAATCAAGATGAATTTATATCATCAGATGATTTAGCAGGAAGAATGGGATTTACACCAGCACAAATAAGAAAAGACCTTTCTAATTTTGGGGATTTTGGAGTAAGAGGGAAAGGTTATCAAGTAAGAACGCTTCATTCAGATATTGAGAAAATATTAGGAGTTCATAAAACTAATAATATAATAATAATAGGACTTGGAAGACTTGGAAATGCACTTTTTGCTGAACCAGAGTTTACTAAAGAGAGTTTTAATGTTGTAGGGTTATTCGATAATTCTCCATCAAAAATAGGTACTGAAATAAATGGGCTGAAAATAAGAGATACTAAAGATATTCCTTATTTCCTAGAAACAAAAGAGGGCGTAGAAACAGCAATCCTTGCAATACCAAAAGCAGCGGCTCAAGAGATAGCAACAATGTTGTTTAAGCATGGAGTAAAAGCAATACTTAATTTTGCACCAGTTCAACTTGATTATGATAAAGAAAAATATGTAGTATCAAATATAGACTTGTATGCTAAATTACAAGAACTTAATTTCTGGAAAGAAAAAGCAACAAACAAATAGAAATAATTTGAATTAGCAGTTTACAAACTGCTGATTTTATTTTATACTCAATTAGGGTACTTTAAAAAATTTAAAAGAAAGTGGGAGTAGGGTAATGTATAAAATAATTGACGGGAAAGAAACTGCCAAGATTATTAAAGCTGAAATAAAAGAAGAGGTAAAAATTCTAAAAGAAACTTACGGGAAAACTCCGGGATTAGCAGTGGTTATTGTGGGAGATGACCCAGCTTCAAAAGTTTATGTTAATTCAAAAGTAAAATCATGCGAAGATTTGGGAATTTACTCAGAAAAACATGTGATGCCAGCAGATATTTCAGAAGAAGATTTATTAGCATTGGTAGACAAGCTAAATAAAGATGAAAAATTACATGGAATTTTAGTTCAATTACCTTTACCAAAAGGGCTTAATTCAAAACTAATAATAGATTCTATAGCCAAAGAAAAAGATGTAGATGGATTTCACGGAGAGAATGTAGGGAAAGTCTTGATAGGGGAAGAAGATACATTTAAATCTTGTACACCTTATGGAGTTGTAGAGCTTCTTAAAAGATATAACCTGCCTATAAGTGGGCAAGATGTGGTGATAGTAGGTAGAAGTAATATAGTAGGAAAACCTCTTGCAGCACTTCTAATTAACGAAAGCGCAACTGTGCAAGTCTGTCATAGTAGAACGAAGAATTTAAAAGAAAAAGTTCTAGCAGCTGATATAGTAATAGCAGCGGTAGGTGTGGCAAAAATGATTACAGGAGATATGATTAAAGAGGGTGCTGTAGTAATTGATGTAGGGATAAACAGACTGGAAGATGGAACTCTTTGTGGGGATGTAGATTATGAAACTGCCAAAGAAAAAGCTTCGTATATCACACCTGTTCCTGGTGGAGTAGGGCCTATGACTATAGCAATGCTTATGAAGAATACGATTTTATCATTTAAGAAAACAATAAATAAATAATTTGAGAGCTGTTAACTTATATATTAGGTTAGCAGTTTTTTTATTTTTGATGATTAGGATTTGGTGAGTTAAAGTACGTTTTAAAAGTCAAGAGCTTTGCATAATAGAGTGTTTTGTCCGTCTAAAAAAGATATATAAAATAAACCCGAAGCTTTTCAGCTTCACCGAACCAGCGTGACGCTGGACTCATTAATTTTATTAGGGATTCATATTAAGGGGTTTCCTAAAGGATAAGCTTCGCAAAAGCGCCCTACGCTTAGGTTTTTAGATATTCTTAATTTCTGAAAGGAATTTTAGAATAGTCTTATTTCGACTGTAAGAAGATATATTTTGTACTAAAAATTCGAAGCGTGCAAAGGTCTAGAATTATGCAAAAGGCATTCTATGTTTAGATTTTCCTCCTGAATGATAACTATTAATTGTATTGATGGTAAAAATTTAATGAACAAGAATAAAAAAGTGAATATTAAGAAAAAAATAACAAAATAAATGTATTCCGATAATTGTAATAATTGGAAAAGTATTTTTATTGAGAATTGAGAATAAATTAACTGTAGGTGTTTATGTATTGATTTATAAAGATTTTGTTAAAAATATTGTAAGATAAAAATAAACGTAATTATTAAAATTCATATTATCAATGAAAAGACTATTTCAAATATATTTTACTAAAAACAAAAATATGGTAAATTATCATAACTGAAATACAAATTAATAAATATGGTAAAATTAAATATGTTTGAGTGGAGGATTTTGTGAAAGAGAGAGTTTTTAGAAAAATTATGGGGATTTTAATAATGATGATTCCAGGTGCATTATTTGCCGAAGAAACTGTGGGAGTTTCTGCAATTAATTCTGGAGATACTGCATGGGTTCTTATCTCAGCAGCTTTAGTTTTAATGATGACAGTACCTGCCCTTGCAATGTTTTATGCAGGAATGGTTAGGAGAAAAAATGTACTTTCAACTTTGTATTATAGTCTTGGAAGTGCAATAGTAGTTAGTATTTTATGGGTATTATTTCAATATAGTCTTACTTTTGGTGGTAAAGAGCTGATACCAGGAGTGATAGGTGGTTTAGATAAAGCATTTTTAGAAAACATAGGAATAAATAGTATATATCCTACAATGCCAACAGTTCCAGAATTTGCGTTTTCTGCATTTCAGTTTACATTTGCAGCAATAACGGTAGCGCTTATTTCGGGAGCAGTTGTAGAAAGAATGAACTTTAAAGCATGGATGATATTTTCTGTATTATGGTCGACATTTGTGTATTCACCAATAGCTCATATGGTATGGAATCCAAATGGAATCTTGGCAAAAATGGGAGTACTTGATTATGCTGGAGGATATGTTGTAGAAATAGCTTCGGGAGTTTCGGCAATAACAGCAGCGCTATTTATTGGGGAAAGAGTAAGATTTAAAAAAGAAGCAATGTTACCAAGCAATATACCAATGGTGTTTATAGGAGCAGGACTTCTATGGTTTGGATGGTTTGGATTTAATGCAGGAAGTGCAGGAGCCGCAAATGGAATGGCTGCAAATGCTTTCCTTACAACAAATACAGCAGGAGCTGCAGCGGCTTTGGCATGGTTATTATTAGAATGGAAAAGAGGAGGGAAACCTTCATTAATTGGAGCAGTATCAGGACTTGTAGCAGGGTTAGTAGCAATAACTCCAGCAGCAGGATTTGTAGATGCGAAAGCTTCACTAGTTATAGGATTTGTAGCAGGAGTATTATGTTATTTTATGGTTGTTGAGGTTAAGAAAAAGCTTGGATATGACGATTCTCTAGATGTATTCGGAATTCATGGAATGGCAGGAACTTGGGGAATAATTGCTAATGGACTTTTTGCAAATCCAAAGATTAATCCTTTAGGAACAGGTCTTTTTTATGGGAATTCAAAACAAATTATAACACAAGTTATTGGAATAGTAGTAGTTTATGGAGTATCCATAATAGGAACTCTTGCAATACTTAATGTTATGAAATTCTTTGTTAGCCTAAGAGTGGAGCCACAAGAAGAGATATATGGACTTGATTTGGTTCTTCATGGTGAAAGAGTTAGCGAATAATCTTATAAAATAGGGGGCAGTTATTATGATGAAGGTAGAAGCTATTGTTAGACCAGAAAGTTTGCAAACTATCATTGATAGATTAGATGAATTGGGACATTCGGGAATAACAAAAACTGAGGTAGAAGGTCATGGAAGACAAAAAGGTATAGTTGAGCAATTTAGAGGAAAAGAATATAGATTAACATTTATACCTAAAGTAAAAATAGAAATTGTAGTAAAAGATAAAGATGTAGAAAAAGTTATTGATGCAATAGCTGAGAGTGCTTACACAGGGCAAATCGGAGACGGAAAGATATTTATATCTGAAGTAAAAGACGCAATAAGAGTAAGAACTAGAGAAAGAGGAGATATAACTTTATAGGTAATAAAGCTATATATTGAGATATAAACACAGAGGTCGCAAAAACTTGAATTTAAGTTTTGTGACCTTTCTTATTTTTAATCTCTTAGAGTATAAGAGAACTATTCTTTGTTGACTAAAGTCGAAAAAAACTATATAATAAATTGTGTACAATTTAAAAACTTATTTCAGAATTAATAAATTTTGTGTTAAAATGAAAGAAAATTGAGAAGTATTATTTGGAGGAAAAATGTATAATATAGAGAAATTTGTTGTAGGAGCTTTACAATCAAACTCGTATCTTTTATGGAATGATAAGAAAGAAGCACTTTTATTTGATATAGGAAGTTGGGAATTTCCAGAAATAATATCTTTTATACAAAAAAAAGAGTTAACATTGAAGGCACTATTTTTGACACATGGGCATATTGACCACATTGCTGGCCTTAATAATTTGATGAGAATATATCCTAAAATGCAAATATATATAGGAAAAGATGAGGAAGAATATCTTTTGAATAGCGAGTTTAATTTGTCTTATCATATTTTCAGAGAGCTATACAAGGTAGAGGATTTATCTCGTATAAGCTTTGTAAAAGAAGGAGATAAAGTATTTGACATGGAAGTAATAGAAACTCCAGGGCATACAACAGGAGGAGTTTGTTACTATAACAGAGAAGAGGGGATTCTTATAAGTGGAGATACACTTTTTGCAGGGAGCATGGGAAGAACAGATTTTGCAGGGGGAAATTCTGAAAAGCTTTTTAAAAGTTTGAGAAAATTATGCGATATTCTTCCAAAAGAAACAGTTGTTTATTCAGGACATGGAGGGAAAACAACAATAGGGGTAGAAGAAAATAACTTGTTTAGAAGTTATTATGATGAATATTAAAAATTAATATAAAGCGAATTTTTGTACACCCAAAAGGGTTAAGTAATAATCCAACGATTAAAGGAGGAAAACTATGTCAAAAGTTTATGATTTGATTGTCATTGGAGGAGGGCCAGCAGGAGCAACAGCTGCACTTTATGCAGGACGTTCAAATTTGAATGTTTTAGTTATTGAAAAACCTGAAGTGGGAGCTTTGATTTCAGCACACAAAATTGATAATTATCCGGGATTTCCTAATGGAATAACGGGAAAAGAGCTTTACGAAACAATTCAGAAACAAGCCCAGAAATTTGGAGCAGAGTTTGTGGAAGATACATTTTTGGAATTGGATATATACAGTCATCCAAGGGTAGTAAAGGCAAGCAAAGGTAATTATGAAGGAATTGGAATAATAATAGCTACAGGTTGGCCAAAGAATAATTCTAAAAAAATTATTGGGGAAAAAGAGTTTACTGGAAATGGAGTTTCTTATTGCGCAACTTGTGATGGATTCTTTACAAAAGGAAGAATAACTTCTGTTTTTGGTAATGGACATGAAGCTGTAGAAGAGGCTTTATTCTTGACAAAACATGCTAAACAGATAAATGTATTCTGTGATAAGGATGATTTGGAGGTAGAAGCAGAGCTTAAAGAACAACTGCTTTCTAATGAAAATGTAAAACTATTTACTAATGCAAAACTTGTAGAAGTATTGGGAAATCAATATGTTGAGAAAGTTAAAGTAGATATTGCAGGAGAGATAAAAGAGATGGAAAGTGATTTCGCATTCTTATATCTTGGAACAAAATCAAATAGTGAGCTTTATCAAGGGTTTGCAAAACTGAATGATGAGGGTTATATAATAACTGATGAGAATATGGCGTGTGAGGTAGAAGGCGTTTGGGCAGCAGGAGATATAAGAGAAAGAACTGTTCGTCAAGTGACGACAGCCGTTGCAGACGGGACTCTTGCAGGAATCGAAGCGATAAAATATGTGATGAAAAAGAAAAGAGAAGTTAAATAATGAGAATTGTTATTGACGCAGATGCTTGTCCAAAGGCAGTAAAAAATATCTGCTTGGAACTGGCAAAAAAATATGGATTAACTGTAACTATGGTAATTGATGATGCTCATGTTTTGAGTGGAGATTTTGAGACTATAGTAGTTGGAAAAGATAAAGACGCAGTTGACCATAAAATAGTAGAGATTTCTGATATCAATGATATTTTGATAACACAGGATTATGGACTTGCAAGTATACTGATTGATAAGATATTTGGGATAATAAATCCGAGTGGATTCAAATATACTAAATGGAATATTGATACTCTTATGTTTCAGAGGCACATGAGTGCTAAGGAAAGAGCTGGTGGAAAAAGAACTAAAGGGTCTAAAAAAAGAGAAGATAATCAAGATAAGATTTTTAGGGAAATATTGGAGCAGATTGTAAAACAATTAGCAGTTAGAAAGTAGCAGGTAGCAATTAACGAGGGGTTTGGCGATTGCCAAACCCTTTTAAATTCTTAAAAAATAAGAATAGCCTTATAAACTATGTTCAATACACTTAATAGGACATGCAAGTTCACATGCACCGCAGTCAACACAAGCCTTTTCATTTATAAATCTTTGCCCATCAGGAGTAGGCGATATACAGCCTATTAGACAAATTTCTTCGCAAATACCACATGCAACACACAATAAGTCATTAATTTTTCTAGCCATAAACACCTCTTTTTATAAAGTTTGTTTACAAGAAGTAACAGTAACTTCTAAAACTCTTGTTAAGAAAGAAAAATTTTCTTTCATCATTTCAAATTCAGTTCCTTCAGTCAAATATTTTGCAGTTCCTTCCAATAAAAAGCCAGTTCCCATATATCTATATCCCATTACTTCATGACTTCCAATAGTCAATTTTACTTTGTTATTTTCGTTAACATTTTTTTCAGTATTTATCATAGCAGCAGCTGGAATCAAAATTCTGTTTGTTTCTGCTAATGTTAAATAACTATTCCACGTATTAACAACATGTGGTTCACGTTTTCCCCATGATGTTATTGATACAACACCTTGATTTTTTAATACTTCATAAAATTTTTCTGAAAACATAACTCCTCCTAATCGTAGATATTATAGACAATAATTATCTTTAATTAATGATACTGTTTTTAAATGATATTGTCAACATAAATTTATTGACTGAATATTAATTATAAAGTAAGATGTAAAAAGTTATTTGTGAGGAGGTACATATGCAATTTTCGGTAGGAGTTGAATATTCATTACATTGTTTATTATATATGATAGATTTACCAAAGGGTCAGACTGTGGGTATTAAAGAACTGGCTCAGTTTCAAGGAGTTTCAGAGTCTTATTTATCAAAGGTCTATACAAAGATGAAGAAAGCTGGAATAGTAAGGTCTATTACAGGAGTTAAAGGTGGATATGAGTTGGCTAGAAGTCCTTACGAGATTTCGTTTTGGGATGTGATTGAGTCCATAGAGGGGACATCTTCAATATTTCAATGTGCTGAAATTCGCCAAAATAGTATACTAGTAGATAAAGAAAATTTACCTGATACTTATACGAAATGCCCTTGTCTTATTAAAGTAGTAATGACAGAGGCAGAAAATCAGATGAAGAAATATTTAGTGGATAAATCGATTGGCTGGCTATATGAACAAGTTAAGGGAAAAGTAGGCAAAGATGAATGGGATGAAACTGTTGACTGGTTTAAGGAAAATAAGAAATAAAAAAATTAGAAGGGGTTTGGCGGTGCTAAGCCCTTTTAAAATATTTGATTTTTAATGTAAATAAGCTATAATAAATAAGGAATTAGAGATTTGTTTAGGGGGATTAGATGGACTTGGAAAATAAGAATAATTTGTATAATCAAATATCAGATTTATTGAAAAAAGCTCAAAATCAAGTAAGGCAACAAGTCAATAGTCTAATGGTTATAACCTATTGGAATGTTGGAAAAATTATTTTTGAAGATGAGCTAAAAGGTAAAAGAGCAGAATATGGAAAGGAAGTTTTAAAAGAACTTTCGGACAAATTGACTGCTGATTTTGGAAAAGGGTTTGATTATAGAAATTTACAATATATGAAAAAATTTTATGAACTTTTTCAAAATATGAACTCAGTGAGTTCACAATTAAGTTGGACTCATTACAGACATCTTTTGAAGGTAGAAGATTGATAATGGAGGAGTGTAGAGAAAATCAAAAAAGTATTTTAGAGGAGAAACACATGGATTTTAAATTGATTTTTAATAAACTGGAAGAAATGTCAAATTATAGAGTACATTTGGCAAAGCAAGCAGGAGCAACAAAACCGATAGATGTCCTTGCTAGGTCAAAAGAAGAGTGGAAAAATTGGCAAATGCATAAAGGAAAAAGAAATAGATTTCCAGTGGACTATATAATAAGTTTTGCTCAAATTAATGGAGATAGATTTTTATTTGGTGGAGTATTTAAAGTGATAAATAGAACCAAAGAGTCTTATGAAGTTCAATTACTTGAAGATTATGAGGATTTAATAGGGCGAGTAGTTTTAGAATATAGAGGGACAAGTAAAAGAAATACAGTATTTAAATTAGAAAATATTTTTCAAAAGTTAAGGATTATTGAGATATATGCAAAAAAATATAGTGGAGAACCATTTAAATCTTTAGATGATATAGATCATTCATATTCAAGTTTAAAAACCATCTTTGATAATAAGTTAGAAGATTGGGAAATTATTTTAAAAAATTCAAGAGGAATTTATTTACTAGTAGATGAGAAGACGGGAAAGCAATATGTTGGAAAAGCAAATGGAGAGAATGGGTTTTGGGGTAGGTGGAGTGATTACATTAATACTTTGCA
>ERZ650305.302-NODE-302-length-18804-cov-4.419009_pt1 | contig 18804 bp, 16 predicted proteins | sample MGYA00376241_ERZ650305 | MGnify/ENA primary metagenome ERZ650305 (study PRJEB26733, sample SAMN07839276) | wastewater metagenome | biome: urban; feature: artificial channel; material: waste water | place: USA: North Carolina | collected 2016-02-25 ... | reverse complement strand
CGTCGTTCCAGGTTCATAAGGGCGAGATTTTTGGCCTCTTAGGGCCGAACGGCGCCGGTAAAACCACCACCTTCCGCATGCTGTGTGGCTTATTGCCGCCTACGTCGGGGCACTTGTCGGTGGCCGGGTACAATTTGCGTACGGCCAACGCCCAGGCGCGACGTATCATCGGCTATGTGGCACAAAAGTTTTCCCTGTACGGCACGCTGACAGTGCGGGAAAACCTGGAGTTCTTTGGCGGTATTTATGGCTTGTCGAAGCAAGAAATTAAGCAACGCATCCAAGAAGTACTGGCTCAGTTTAGCTTAGAAGATAAAGAAGACACCGTGGCGGCTACGCTCCCTTTAGGCTACAAGCAGCGACTGTCTATGGCAGCGGCGTTATTGCAGAAGCCAGCCATTTTGTTTCTCGACGAACCGACCAGTGGTATCGATCCGACGGCGCGACGCCGCTTATTGGCACAGATTACCGATTTGGCCAATCGAGGAACCACGATTATTATTACGACGCACTTCATGGAAGAAGCGGAGTACTGCGACCGCATTATGATACAGGACCAGGGCCGCATGATTGCTATTGGCACACCGGCGGAAATCCGCGCGCAAGGCGGCAATGCAGCCACCATGAATGAAGCGTTTATCCATATTGTTGAGGCACAGCGCGCCGCGAAGGAGCAAGCCGCTATGGCGACGGCTACCAACAGCGGGGCTACGAGTACACAGCGAGGAGGTGACGGCGCATAATGTTGAATCTGAATCGTTTACTCGCGTTAATTCGCAAGGAGTTTTACCAGATTAGCCGCGATTATAGTACGTTCCTCATCGGTATTGTGTTGCCGTTGATGCTCATCATCCTCATCGGTTCCGGCATGAGCATGGACGTAAAGAACGTCAAGGTTGCCGTGGTCCTAGAAGATATGTCGCCAACCGCGACGGACGTGGTGTCATTCCTCAATGGCTCGGAATATTTCACGCCTAGCTACATGACCTCGATGGCCGAGGCGGTCCATCAGATTGATGACCGCAATGCCGATGCCATAGTGCGCATCCCCTCTGATTTCACATCAAACCTACGGCGTGGCTCGGCGGATATCCAGGTTATCGTGTACGGCGTTAACTCCACCATTGCTACTAGCGCCCAGAACTATATTGAAGCGGGCATTGCCCAGTGGCAGGCGGCGCACGGCAGTCAGTATTTGCGCGGCCAAACGCCGGTGACCATCAACGTGGTGACGCGGCAGTGGTTCAATGACGCTAACTCCAGTGCGTACATGTTCATACCGGGCTTGATTGTTATCGTCATCACTTTGGTAGGTGTGTTCTTAACGTCGCTAGTTATGGCCCGCGAATGGGAACGCGGCACGCTGGAAGCGCTATTCGCCACACCGGTGCGGCCCATCGAGATTGTTATTTCAAAGATAATCCCGTACTTTGTCATCGCGCTTTTAGGCTTTCTCTTTTGCTTAGCTATCGCCGTATTCGGCTACGATGTGCCCGTAAAAGGCTCATTCTTACTGCTTCTCTTTGCGTCCATGGAGTATATTTTGGTGGCCATCGGCATGGGGCTTACCATTTCGTCTATCACGAAGAACCAGTTCCTCGCCTGTCAGGTGGCGCTCCTCGCTAGTTTGCTGCCGACGGTTATGCTTACCGGCTTCGTATTCGACCTTCACAGTGTGCCGACGGCGGTGCGCTTTGTAGGTCAGCTCTTGCCCGGCACATACTATATGGAGCTCATCAAGACGCTGCTCCTAGCGGGCAATAACTACTACATCGTCACTCGCGATTGCGCGCTCCTCGCCGGTTATGCGCTGTTTTTCTTAACTATGTCCGTTCGTGTTACCAAGAAAAGGATCTGATGCCATGGATACGCTACGCGCTAAATTGTATGCCATTTTATGGCTTCTGAAAAAAGAAATATTGGTCACGCTAAAGGACCCGCGAAGCCGCATTGTGCTTATCATTCCGGTGTTTTTGCAAGGCGTTTTATTCGGCTACACGGCGACGTTTAACCTGAACAGCATCCCCTATGCGGCGCTGGATATGAGTCACAGTCAGTACTCCGAGGATTTTTACGCCAAGCTGGACGGCACCGGTATTTTCAAACGCGTGGTGACACTGCAGAGCACGTCGCAGATTGCGTCGGCTATCGACGACGGGGAGGCCATGGCGGTTATCACGGTCAACTCGGATTTTGCCGATAATCTGGTGAACCAGAAGAAGGCGGACGTGCAAGTCATCACCGATGGTCGTAACCCCGTTACGTCCGGTCTTATCCAAAGCTATGTGGCGTCCGTGGCCGGCATGTATCAGCAACAGCTGAATGGTCGCGAGCCGCTCATCAACGTGGACACGCGCATATGGTATAATCCAAATCTCATCACGCAGTGGATGTTCCTGCCGTCCATGATGCCTATGCTGGCGTTGACGCAGGTTATGATCTTGGCCGGCCTATCCGTTGCTCGTGAACGAGAAAATGGGACCTTCGACCAGCTTTTAGTAACGCCGCTGGAACCGCTGGAAATCCTCATCGGCAAGGCGGGGCTGCCGCTCCTCGTTGGCTTAACGCACGGCACCATCATGCTCGCCCTAGCCACGCTGTGGTTCCACGTACCCATGGTAGGGTCGATCATCGTGCTCTACGTGACGCTTTTGGTGTTCCTCCTGTCCGTCATCGGCATTGGCCTGTCCGTGTCCGCCGTGTCGTCTACCATGCAGCAAGTTATGGTGTATTCCTTCTCGCTGCTCCTGCCGATGATACTTCTGTCCGGTATGACCACGCCCATTAGCACGATGCCCACCATCATGCAGTACGCCACGTACATCAACCCGATGCGCTTCGCCGTTGAAGCCATCCGCCGCATCTACCTGGAAGGGGCGGGCTTCGGGCTCATCATCGACACCTACATCCCCATGCTCATCGTAGCGGCCATCACCTTGCCCTTAGCGGCTTGGCTGTTCCGCAATAAACTTTCTTAGGAGGCGCACTGTATATGAAATCTTCTGAAATAAAAAGCTCTATCCCCACGATAGCGCCGACGGCGACCACCGCCCGTGACGATGGCCGTGAAACGAGACAGCGCATCATCGATTGCGCCGGTCGCCTCTTTGCCCAGAATGGCTACGATAAGACGACGAGCAAGAGTATTTGCCTCGAAGCCGGTGTGAACCTAGCCGCTATTAACTACCACTTCGGTAGCCGCGACGGCCTGTACCAGGCGGTCATTGCAGAGGTGCATCAGCACATTATCACCATTACGGACCTAGAAGGGTTGCTGGCCAATACTGAAATGACACCCCGTACCAAGGTGGAGTCGTTTATTAGCACGTTTATCCATACGGCAGTGTATAGCGATACGTGGTACGTGCCAGTGTGGATTCGGGAAATCCTGACGCCGTCGCCGTTATTCGACACCTTGGTGGACCAAGCAGTGCTTAAGTTTAATTTGATTACGCGTCTTTTTAGTGAATACTTAGGCTATGACTTAATGGACGTGCGGCTCTACGCAGCGATTGTGACCATCATGAGTGCGTTCTCCATGAGCTGCATTGGCCGTAATAACCCCATGCTCACGTACGTCCCGGTGCACTTCGATAAGGATGCCTTCGTAGGGCAACTAAAGGCCAATGCTATGGTGGTGCTGACCGCACTTAAGGCTGAAGCCGATCGGGCCAATAGCCTCAAAGTGGCCAATTAAATAGACATAATAAAATGCTCATACAGCTAGGTGAGACCTGGCCGTATGAGCATTTTTGTGTGTGTTGTAAAGGAGAAAGGCCTTATCATGTAGTATATATCTCCTAAGAGATATTCTAAGAGAGATTTCTAGGAAAGGAGTTGTACTATGAAATACACAACGTTAGGCCACAGTGGCATCGAGGTTTCCGCGCTGTGCGTTGGCTGCATGAGTTTCGGCAAGTCCGGCACGATGCACGATTGGACGCTAGATGAAAAGGCGACGGAAGCGTTGGTGGCGCATGCGCTAGATTTAGGATTTAACTTCTTTGACACGGCGAACTGCTATTCCGAAGGTACCAGTGAAGAGTATCTTGGCCAGGCTTTGAAGAAGCTAACCACCCGCGATAAAGTCGTCATCGCATCGAAGGTTTATTTCAACGAAGGCCGCTTGTCTAAGAAGGCTATCGACCGCGAAATCGACGGCACGTTGCAGCGTTTGGGCACGGATTACCTGGACGTGTACATTATTCATCGCTTCGACTACGACACGCCTATCGAGGAAACCATGGAAGCACTGCATGGCCTCGTGAAGGCCGGCAAGGTGCGCGCTCTCGGTGCGTCGGCTATGTATGGTTACCAGTTCCATAACATGCAGATTGTGGCCCAGCAGAATGGCTGGACGCCGTTCACGGCTATGGAAAACCACTACAATCTTATTTACCGAGAAGACGAACGTGAAATGATGCCTATCTGCCGTCAGTTTGATGTAGCCCTGATGCCGTATAGCCCGCTGGCTGGTGGCCATTTGAGCCGTCCTACGTGGATGTACGACTCGCTCCGCCGTGAAACGGACCGTGTGCTGCGCGGCAAGTATGATGCGACTGAGTTTCCGGCTCGGTCGCTGTTTTGCGTAATGTCACTTATCATGTACTGCGTGGTTAAGTGATGAAAGAATTTTGTCATTTGTTACCCGTTACATTGTTTTTATGCTCTAGAATGTGTTATATTGAGAACAGAATTTTATATGGGATGAATCATGAATTGCGTGAAAATGTACTATGCTATAATACGCATGTCGTGTTACAATGTACAAACAGGCAATTTACAGAAGGTATAGACCGCTTGGGGCGGGCAGAGGAGGTTTATTATGGCAGTATCGGATGAAACTAAAAGCGTCAAAGTGCCGACACCGGTGCATGGTGACGCAGATTATACATTAGAAGAGGCGTTGGCAGAAGCGAAGCGTTGCCTTAATTGTGCAAAGCCGTTGTGCCGAACCGGCTGCCCTATTGAAAATGAAATTCCCCGTTTCATCCATGCGATGGCGCAAGGGAATTTTGGCGAAGCTAACGATATTATCGGTGAAAAAAGTAACTTGCCGGCCGTGTGTGGCCGCGTGTGCCCGCGCGAAAAGCAGTGCGAAGGTCATTGCATCTTGAATCGTGCAAACAAGCCGATTAATATTGGTAAGTTGGAACGTTTCGCCGCTGATTTTGAAAGTAAATACGCACTGCGCAAGCAGAAATATATTATCAAAGACCAAGGCAAGATTGCCGTTATCGGCTCTGGCCCGGCCGGCTTGACCGTTGCCGGCGACATGGCGCGCTTAGGTTACGAAGTGACTGTTTTTGAACGTTTGGACGAACCGGGCGGCATTTTGCTCTACGGCATTCCGTCGTTCCGCTTGAGTAAGGACGTTGTGCGTCGTGAAATAAAACGCCTGGAAGTGCTGGGCGTAAAATTCGAGTGCAACACCTTTATCGGTCCGGATCGCAACATCGATGACCTGATGAATGAAGGCTACGACGCTATTTTCATCGCTATTGGTACTCACGTGCCTATGGAATTACCGATGCCGGGCGACGACAAGGATGATGTGTTCCAGGCGATGGAATTATTGATGGCGGTGCAGCATTTGCAGAACGGCACCGGTTCTGAAGACAACATCCACGTGAAGAAAGGCGATAATGTAGTGGTTATCGGCGCCGGTAACGTGGCTATGGACGCCGCTCGTACGTGCGTGCGCTTAGGCGCTGCATCTGTTACGGTAGCGTACCGCCGCGGCGAAGCCAACATGAGTGCTTTGAAGTCTGAATACGAGGAAGCCAAGGAAGAAGGGGTTGATTTCAAATTCTACTCCGCGCCGAAGGCTGTGGAAGGCGAAGGTAACGTGGTAACGGGTTTGCGCTGCGAACGTCAGGACGTAGACGAAAACGGCAAGATGACGCCGACCGGCGAAGAATTCGTCATCCCGGCGAACAAGATTATCATCGCTATTGGTCACAAGCCGAACACGAAGCTTAGCGGCCCGGGCAATAACATCGAGCTCAACGAAGATGGCTACATCATCACTCGCGAAATGCCGTATGGCATGACCAGCCGTCCCGGCGTATTTGCCGGCGGTGACGTAGTGCATAAACCGGCTACCGTAGTGCTCGCTATGCGCGCCGCGAAGAAAGTCGTGGAAGGCATGGTTAACTACTGCGAAGCGAAACGCTACTTAGGTGAAACGAACAGCCTCTAAGCCGTTTGCATCACTACTGGCGCATGAAGCCATAGTGCGTGCGCTTACAATCCAATATATAACAAAGCCCCACATCAGTGATGCTGGTGTGGGGCTATTTGCGTTTAGCCGTGCTAAGCGTCTAAGCGTCGCGCTCGGCGCGGCGCCTAAGCTGTAGCTAGTAGCATGCGATATTGTGTTCTATTTTTGTAACTTCTGCAGCGCATCGCCAATGCGTTCGGCTACGGCGACTACGTTTTCCGGCGTAGTGGCTAGGTTGAAGCGAGCGAAGGTGCGGCAGTTGCGGGCAAAGGTTTCGCCCCAGTTCGGTGCTACGTTGCACGTTTCTACGAGGAACGCCTTCAAATCGGCCGGCGCTACGTAAGCGGCGAAATCGACCCAAGTAAGGTAGGTACCTTCTAGTGGCGAAATGGCCAGCTTCGGCGCCTTTTCCAACAAGGTCGTGCGGAATAAGCGGTCATTTTCACGAATCACATCAAGCAAGGCATCGAGCCATTCGGCACCAATGCGGTACGCCATTTCCGTGGCAATCATGCTCAACACGGACGGTTCGCAGTGGTCCATTTTATTGACCTGAACGTCGTAAGCACGGCGCAATTCCTGGTTCGGAATGATGACGTGCGACATGGGCAGCGACGCTAAGTTGAACGTCTTCGTAGCCGCACCGAGGACGATGAGGCGGTCCTGGAACTGGCCGTCGCCAACGGTTAAGGCCGGCGTAAACGGTGTGTCGCCAAGGATAATGTCCTGGTGAATTTCATCGCTGATGATGAGCACATCATGGTCGGCGCAAATCTGGAAGAGGCGGTTCATTTCAGCTTCGGTCCAAACACGGCCCACCGGATTGTGCGGATTGCAGAACACGATAGCCTTCACGTTGTGTTCTTCGATGGCGGCGGTCACGCATTCAAAGTCGATGTGGTAGCGATAATCGCCATCGCGGAATAAATCGCACTGCACCAAGCGGCGCTCCGTGTCTTTCACGGCGAAGTGGAACGGCGGGTACACCGGCGTGAGAATCATCACGCTGTCGCCGGGCTGTGTCAGCGCATAGAGCGCGCGGTAAATGGCGTTAACGACACCGGTGGTTACGCGTACCCACGTCGTGTCGATAGTGTAATTGTGACGTTCTTCCAGCCACAGTGCCAGCGCTTCGTAATAGTGAGCGCCCACTACCGTGTAGCCAAAAGCGCCGTCCGTTACGCGGTCCTTGATGGCCTGCTGCACCGTTTCGGGAATACTGAAATCCATATCGGCAATAAACATAGGCGTCGCGTCTGGATTACCATAGATTTTGCCCACCTTATCCCATTTTACGGAATCCGTGCCGCGCCGATCCACAGCATATTTGGTCAAAAACTCTTCTCTGGTCATAGCAACCTCCTTGTAACAACAGCAGGAATCGTGCGGTTTTGCCGCACTTCCTGTGAAATAACTAGCCTCCTCAGCACGCTAAGCTGAGTTCGATATTCTTAGATATATATTTACTATAGCACATTTTCATGAGGAGAACATAGAAACTTACGCTCGTGTTTCTGATAACAAAATATTATCAGTGAATCATAATATAATATTATCCGCAAGTAACTCATATATAGTATGATTAAAACAGATAGAGCGATGCGATTAACGCATATGAACGTAGGCAAAGGCCAGTGGATCCGAAGCGCTTTTGCTCAGTAAATAGGTTTTAGATTATGGAGAGGTAAGTAGTATGTTTGCGTATACAGCATGTCGAACGACAAAGGCGCGCAATGCGCGCGGCGAAGGGATTTCGGTGTATGAAATCGCCAAAGACGGTAGCTGGAATCGGCAACAAGTGTTGAAGACCGAAGACAATCCGTCATTTTTCTGTTTAGATCATACAGAACAGTTTTTATATTCCGTTCATGGCGATGGCACTAGCATTAGTGCCTATGCGATTAAAGCGGGTGGGACGCTGGAAGCATTAAATCGCCTGGATGGTTTAGGTAAGAATCCGGTGTACATTACGCCGGATGCAACGAATCGCTATTTGTGCGTAGCTTCCTTGCAAGGCGGTTGCGTTACGTCGGTGGAACGCCGCGAAGACGGTTCCTTAGGCGACGTTGTGGACGTGATTCACCTCGAAGGTGTGCCCGGTAAGAACGGTGAACCGCCGAAGGGTGTATCCCATGCGCATCAGTGTGAATGGGACAAGACCGGTCGCTATTTATTTGTGCCTACCCAGGGACGTGGTGTGGGCTATGAACGAATTTACGTTATCGGGTTTAGCAGTGAGACGGGTCATTTCACCATGAAGAGCCATATTGATGCGCGTACGTACTTTGAACCGCGCCACGTAGCAGTAGCGACGGACAATCGCCGCGTCTATGGCATTAACGAAAAGGGCAACAGCGTTACGTTCTATGAATTCGACGAAGCGACGGGCACGTTAGAGGCACGGCAAATCGTGCCGTCATTGCCGGAAACCTATACCGGTCAAGGGCAGGCCAGCGCCGTTTTGATCCACCCGACGAAGCCGTTTTTGTATGTGACGAACCGCATTCACGAGAGCATTGCGTGGTATCGCATCAATGAACAGACCGGTTACCTTACCTGCATGGGCTGGGTGCCGTGCTTAGGCCTTACGCCGCGCTTCTTTACGTGGATGCCTACAGGCGAGCTTTTAGTGGCCAATGAAGACAGTGATACGATTCGCATTTTCGATTGCAATCCGGAAACGGGCGAGCCGGTGTTTACGGGCCGCACCATTCCGGTGAAGAGCCCTACAGGCGTTGTGTTTGCTACCAAAAACCTTACGTAGCGCAGAGAGGAGATAGTAAGGATGGACATGGCAGTAACTTCAATTGTATTTCTTGGTGGCGCCATCGCCCTAGGCTTTTGGCGCAAAATGAACGTTGGTATTATTTCCATGGGCTGTGCTTTCTTGTTGGGGCGCCTGTTGCTCATGCCGGATAAACAGATTTTAAGTGGCTTTGATGCCAGTTTGTTTGTAACCCTGATGGGTGTTACATTTCTCTTCAGTGTGCTCAATGAAAACGGTACCATTAAGCTGTTGTCGAGCCACATCGTGCAGCTCATCGGCAGCAAGGCGTGGCTCTTGCCGGTGACTATCTTCGTGGTTGGCTATGTGCTGACCGCTATCGGTCCTGGCGCGATTCCCATGCTGGCTATTATGCCCGCCTTCGCCATTCCGGTGGCCCGGGCCCGCGGTTTTAACCCGTTGATGCTGGCTTTAATCGCCGACTTCGGCGTGTTTGCCGGTCGCATGAGTCCCATTACGCCGGAAGGCATTCTGGTGCGCGAGCTCATCAATATGGCCGGGGTGACGGCGCCGCTGGACACTGCGCTTATCATCAACCAAACGCTGACGGGCATTGTGTGCGGCATTATGTCGTGGTTCTCGTCCGGTCTTGGCGTTGTATTCCCTACGTTAATCCCGGTTGTCGGCGAAGTAGCAAACATGGTGGGCGGTTCTGTTTCGCCCGTTGAGTTAGCGTCGCTCGTTGTTATCGGCGGTACCTTTACCGGTGTGAGCCCGTTCTCGACTACAGGGGCGTTGATCTTGGCCACGATTATGGCAGAAAAGCAGAGTGCTGCTGTAGCGGCTGAGGCTAATAAAGTGACCACCAGTACGGCAAAGAACAATCACGTATTCTTGTCGTTGTTGGTTTGGTCGGTGATTACCTTGGTTATCTTAGCCTTGTTGGCTATATGCGGTGTATATCGCTTGTTTGTATAAAGAGATTGTAGGAAGCACAGAACTGTGCAGTCCATACAGTTATAGAGGTTAGAAGCGTATGATAGATACAAGTTTAACGGCATTAGCCGATGCGCTAGTGGCTATGGGTTATGAAAATGGCCAGACCTTAGGCGGTTTGCAGCCTCTTAACCTAGCGGCGAAGGAAGAACGCTTAGAAGGTCCGGTTCTTCCTGTGGAAGCCTTAGAAGGCAGTACGCTATTTGTACACGTGGCCACGTATTCTGAAATAAACGGCCGCATTATGGTGGTGTCGACAGGAACGCCGTTTTATGAAGCGTGCTCCTTTATTGGCGATATTCAGGCGTTTACGGCCTATCGTCGCGGTTGCAAGGGTATCGTTATCGATGGCTATGTGCGCGACAAGAAGGGCTTAGATGAAGTGCCCATTCCCGTGTGGGGCCGTGGGTTCCGTCCCAATGCAGGCTCCAAGAAGGAAGCCGGTCAGGTAGGGAGTCCCATCAACATTGCAGGCACCACGATTCGCCTAGATGATTATCTCATCGCCGATGAAGATGGCGTGTTGGTTATCCCTAAAGAACAGCTCATGACGGCGCAGGTTTCGGCAGGCCGCAAGGATGCGAAGGATGAAGAACGCAAAGCGCGGGTGGCGGCATTTGATTTCACAGGAAACAGGGATTACGAAAGTTTAATGGCACCGGCGGTGCAAACGTATTTCAAGTCTGGTAAACTAGACAAGGAAAGGTTGCGATAGAATGACAGCTTTGAATTTAACGCAGAAATTAATTGGGGCCCATTTGTTGGCACCTGCTTTAGATAAGGGCGCTAGCTTCGTGGCACCGGGCACGGATATTACGCTGAAGGTGGACCAGACGTTGACGCACGATATCAACGCGGTTATGTCGTACCTCGCTTTTGAAGGCGTCGGCATTCCGCGGGTCCAGACCGAGGTGTCCGTTAGCTATTTGGATCACAATTTGCTCTACATGGATAGCAAGACGCCGGACGACCACATTTTCTTGCAGACCTTGGCGCAGCACTACGGCATTTGGCTGTCGCGGCCTGGGAACGGCATCATGCACTCCGTTCATTTGGCTCGCTTTGGTAAACCTGGTAAAATGAGCCTCGGCACAGACAGCCACACGCCGTCCGGAGGGGCTATCGGCATGCTCGCCATCGGTGGTGGCGGTATGGATGCGGCCATGGTCATGGCCGGTCAGCCGCCACGCATTTCGATGCCGAAGGTGATTAACGTGCAACTCACCGGTTCTTTGAAGCCCGGTGTTGCGGCGAAGGATGTAGTGCTTGAAATGTTGCGCCGTCATGGCGTTAAAGGCGGCTTGGGCTGTATTTTTGAATACACCGGTCCCGGCGTTGATACGTTGGACGTTATGGAACGCGAAACGATTGCCAATATGGGCGCCGAAATGGGTGCTACTACGTCGGTATTCCCGGCGGACGATGTAGTGCGCCAGTTCCTAGAAGCTCAAGGTCGCGGTGAGGACTACACGCCGTGGTTGCCTGACGAAGGTTGCTCCTATGACGAAACAGAGTCTATTGACCTTAGCAAATTAGAACCGCTGATGGCGTGCCCGAATCAGCCGGACAATGTGCATCCGGTTAGCGAATTACCGACCACGCCGGTGCAGCAGGTGTTCATCGGTAGCTGCACGAATGGCAGTTATGGCGACATCGCGAAGGCAGCGCTGGTGCTCAAAGGCCGTCATGTCAATGATAATGTAAGCTGTGTGTGCGGTGTAGCAACGCGCCAAACTTACAAGCAGCTTTTGCGCGATGGTTACATTGAAATGCTCCTCGACGCCGGTGTGCGTTTCCTCGAAATTTCCTGTGGCCCTTGCTGTGGTATCGGCCAGACACCGGCTACCAACGGCGTGGCGGTGCGCACGTCGAATCGTAACTTCGCCGGCCGCAGCGGTAACCCGACGGCTAAGCTTTATTTGGCTAGCCCGGAAACAGCGGCTGCCACCGCTGTGAAAGGCTCCTTTGCTACGGCTGCTGAAATCATGGGCGATGATGTAGTGCTGCTGGATTCGATTCATGAACCGGCACAGTATCCCATTGACGATTCTATGTTGTTGCCACCGTTACCACCGGAAGAAGCGGCGAAGGTGGAAATCGTTCGTGGTCCTAACATCAAACCGTTGCCAATTCCTGACCCCGTATCCGATTCGCTGGACTGTACGGTTAGCCTTAAAGCAGGCGATAACATCACTACCGACGATATTACGCCGGCGTCCGCTGAGTTTTCGTCCATGCGCTCCAACATTCCGCTCATGAGCCAGTACTGCTACCACAACTACGATCCTACTTTTGCGGCTCGCGCGAAGGAATTGGGTAAGAGCATCATCGTTGGTGGTGAGAATTACGGCCAAGGCTCGTCTCGTGAACATGCGGCCATTAATCCTATGTACCTAGGCGTGAAGGCGGTTATAGCCAAGAGCATGGCCCGCATCCATCGTGGTAACCTCGTTAACCACGGCGTCGTACCGCTCCGCTTTGCTGACAGCGCCGCTTACGATGGCATTGACCAAGGCGACGAACTGGCTATCCACGACTTCCGCACCCAGTTGCCGCAACGCAAAGTGACGGTTCAAAACCTCACCAAAGGCACCAGCTTCGACTGCGAAGTAGACGTGTCTGACGAAGAAATCGACGTGCTGTTGGCCGGCGGTCGTTTGCGTTACGTGAAAGCAAAACAAAAATAACTTCATACTGCTATTGAGCCCCTGCGCTGTGTATTGGCGCAGGGGCTTGTTGTGTTGGTATAATAGAGGTATAAATGGCTGCTGGTGTCGGCTAAGTCTTAGAAAGGAGGTGTTCCCATGATTATCAATTCTGGTTCGCGTACGGATATTCCGGCTTATTTCAACGAGTGGTTCTATAATCGCATTGCTGAAGGTTATGTGTTGGTGCGCAATCCGTATTATCCGGAGCAGGTGCAGCGCTATCAGCTGTCGCCGGACGTGGTGGACATCCTCTGCTTTTGTACCAAGAATCCCCAGCCGATGTTGGCGCGCCTTGGTGAAATAAGCCATTTTCGCCAATTTTGGTTCGTCACCATAACGCCGTACGGCACCGATATTGAGCCTTATGTGCCACACAAGGATACGGTGATGGAATCCTTTAAGCGGTTGTCTGATGAGGTAGGGCCCAACTGCGTCGATTGGCGCTACGATCCGATACTCATTAACGAAACATATACGGTAGACTACCATATTGCGGAGTTTGAGCGCATGGCTTCCGTATTAGAAGGTTACACGAAGCACTGCGTCATTAGCTTTATCGACTTGTATCAAAAGACGCGGCGAAATTTTCCGGAAGTGAGGTCTGTGAATGTTGGTGAACGGGCGCGCATAGGCAAAGCGTTCGTAGAAATTGGAAAACGACATGGTCTTACAATTCGCACCTGTGCCGAAGGCAATGACCTCGCGCCCTATGGCGTCGACACCCGTGGTTGCATGACCCAAAACGTTTTGGAAGATGCCATCGGTGCTAAGCTCATCGTACCCAAACAACTGAAGCCGCCTCGCGAAAGCTGTGAGTGCTTATTAGGCAACGATATTGGCACCTATAATACCTGCGGTCATGGCTGCCGCTATTGCTATGCTAACTACGATAGACAAACGGTGGTGCAGAATATGAAACTGCACGACCCGAAATCGCCGTTGCTCATTGGGCACTTGGAAAAAGGGGACGTTGTGAAAGAAACGAAGCAGAAAAGCTATTTTGATGGGCAGACGGAGTTTTTGTTTTGAGTCCTTCTTTTTAATATGCCTTTCATATTCAAAATCATATAATGTACCTATGATGAAACTATCTACATATATGTAACTCCGACCGCTGTTGATGCGGCTTCGCTGAGCCCGTCGGATTTCTCGGTACCGGGTCAGACGATTACGGCTGTTTATATGAACGACAAAGCCGCTATGACCGATAAAAACGTGCCGGGCAGGTATGTCATTTTACAGTTCGCTCAGGAAAAAGTAACGCCGGAAAGCTTTGCCGCTAACCATCAACCGCCGAAGAAGGACGATAAGAACGGCCAAGGCAACCAGCAAGGTGCTAAGGGACAGCACGTTACCGCCGGCACAGCTGTCGGACATGGCGAAGAAATACTTTAGCGACGCCTAGGCGGAAGGTTATTTTAAAGGAGCGAGTCAAACTCTATAGAATGTGACAAGTGCCCATAGGTAGGGTACAATTTTTGGCATTAATTACAATTGAACTCCCTGTCGTCTCGTGCTATCCTGTAGATATGTTGGAGGTGACAATCATGGATTTTACGAAGTTATATATTGATGGTGCTTGGGTGACGCCGAAGGCGACTAAGCAGATAGATGTGTTGAATCCGGCTACTCAGACAGTGATTGCGGCGGTGCCTGCAGCTGGTGAGGCGGATACAGACGCAGCGGTACAGGCGGCGCATAAAGCGTTGCCGGGTTGGGCCGCAACGCCCTTGGCAGACCGCATTAAGCTAATGGACCTGTTCCTTGTGAAATTAAAGGAATTGGGCGAAGACATGACGATGGCCATTACTCAGGAATTGGGTTCGCCGGTGGCGTTCTCGAAGGCCGTTCAAGTGGATTACCAGTACGTGCGTATTGCTTCGTATATCGAATTGGCAGCGAAAGCGCCGTTAGTTGAAAAATTACCGCAATCGACGGTATATCGTGACCCGGTTGGCGTTGTAGCGTGCATTACGCCGTGGAACTATCCGTTGGGTCAGATTGTGCAGAAGGTTATCCCGGCTGTGCTCATGGGCAACACGGTCGTATTGAAACCGAGTCAGCACACGCCGCTGGCTGCGTACTATTTGACGGAAGCATTCCATCGCGCTGGTTTCCCGAAAGGTGTTGTAAACCTTGTAACGGGTCGTGGCGGCGAAGTGGGTAATGCCTTGACGGATCATCCGTTGGTATCCATGATTTCCTTTACCGGTTCTACGTCCGCTGGTGTTGGTGTATCCCAGCGTGCGTTGGCTACGATGAAACGAATCAGCATGGAATTGGGCGGCAAATCGCCGATGGTTATTTTGCCGGGCACTGATGGCGACTCTTTGGCAGCCGCTGTGACGACGTGCTTCAACTCCATTTTCTTGAATTCCGGACAGACCTGTACGGCTTTGTCTCGCTTAATCGTGCCGAAGGCTGAATTGCCGAAAATCGAAAAGGCATTGCTCGCGGCTGTGCCGACGTACACCGTAGGAGACCCGTTGGATCCGGCGTCTAAGCTCGGTCCGATGGCTTCGAAGAACCAGTACGAAACGGTTAAGAATTACATCGCTAAAGGCGTTGCAGAAGGCGCTCGTTTGCTTTGTGGCGGCACGCCGGCTGACGACAAGGGCTACTACATTGCACCGACTATTTTCACTGACGTGAAGAACGACATGGTCATCGCGCAGGAAGAAATCTTTGGTCCTGTATTGTGCGTCATTACTTATGACACAATCGATGAAGCCATTGCTATCGCCAATGACACGCCGTATGGCTTGAACGCTGCGGTTTGGGGCGAAAAACAGCAGGCTATCGCTGTAGCGCGCCACGTGAAGAGCGGCAACGTTTACATCAATGACGGTCCGCGTGACGTAGCAGCTCCGTTTGGTGGCTTCAAGGAAAGCGGCATCGGTCGTGAAGGTGGCTTGGACGGCCTTCTCGAATTTACCGAACCGCAGGCCTTGTTTGATGCAGGGAAACGCGAAGCGTAAGGTGAAATGAACTGCCTCCTTGGCGGAATGTAATCTCATAATGCCGCGGTGCAGTTGAATCACATATAAAATTAGAGGTGCTCCCTTGAGTGGGGCACCTCTTTTTATGTTTACGCAAAAAATTGTATCAACGTTAGCAGGCTATTATTCAGATGTTCTTCGTTGCGCCATGCCAAGTTGATGGTAATGGGCAAGACTGGTTCTGGCAAAATACCGTGGAGGCCGTCTTCCGGACCAACGGATTTTTCGGTAAAGAACGCGGCCGCTTGGCTTTGGTAGACGGTTTGTTTTAACGTGTGAATTTGGTTGCTCTGTAGTAGCACAGGTGGCTCCGGTGCGTCAGGTCCTAGGATCTGGCGCACTTGTTGTTTTACGTAGGAATGGTCCTGGTAGTGCACCATGGTCAGCGATTGTAGGTCGCTAAGGTTTATGTGTGACGCGCCATACAAGGGGTGCTGTGGCCCTACATATAAGCGGTACTGTGTAGTGAGAACCGGATGGGTGCTAAGCTCCGGTGACGGCTGGTCCCGTTGGATTAAGAACGCCGCATCCAGCTCGTGACGGAGCAGTTTTTCTTCCAAGGTGTGCACGCCGGCTTCGACGGTTTCTATTTCAATGTCTTTGTAAGCGTTGTGAAAATCTTCATACAGCAAGGGAAATAAAAAGCGACTCATCATTGGCGCCACGCCGATGGTGAGTTTTGGCATTTTACGGGCCAATTCGGTCATTTTCTTCTTAATGGCGTCCAGTTGTGTTAAGAGTGGCGCAATATCCTTGTAAAATAATCGCCCTTCTTCGGTGATGGTAATGTGCTTGTTGATGCGATGAAACAGACTAAGTCCCAGCTCATCTTCCAGTTTCTTGATGGCAATGGACAAAGAGGGCTGGGCAATATGCAAATAATCGGCGGCACGGCTGATTGATTGGTATTCTACGATGGTGCAAAAATAGACAAGCTGTTGAAGGGTCATAACCTTCGCCTCCTAAGCGAAATTCTAGACAATGGATAGTTTAAAACTATATTAACATTGAATAGATATATTTTACAATGCAAAGTGCGCTTTCTATAATGAAATCAACGAACATCGGTAGTCGCAACGTTCACAACAGAGGAGGAGCAACTATGCATGCTATTGAAAAGTTATTGGCGGTAAAAGCCGGTAAGAAAGAGGTTCACACCGGCGAAATCATCAACTGTACCGTAGATAAAGCCGGTATCAATGATTTGTATTTACAGACGGTTCGGTCATTTTACGAAATGGGTGGCAAGAAGGTAGCCAATCCGGATTCGATTTTTATGTTCATGGACCATTATGCGCCGGCTTCGTCCATCAAGCAGGCGGACAACCAGAAGCAGTTCCGCGCATTCTGCAAGGAACAGGGCATTTCTCATTTGATGGATATTGATCAAGGCGTGTGCCATCAGGTCATGGCGGATACCGGAAATTCTCATCCTGGTGAAATCATCGTCATCACCGACTCGCACACGACCACGCATGGTGCTTTTGGCGCCTTCGGTACCGGCGTTGGTGCTACGGACTTGGCCATCATTTTAGCAACGGGCAAGCTGTGGTTCCGCGTCCCTGAAATTATCCGCTTCACGTTTACCGGCACTCGTCAGCCCGGCGTGTATGCGAAGGATATTATTTTACATACCATTGGTAAATACGGCGCTGACTTTGCGGTTTACAAGGCCGTTGAATTTGCCGGCCCGGTGATTGCGGGCTTGTCGATTTCTGAACGCATGGCCCTGTGCAACATGACCACCGAAATGGGTGCAAAAGCTGCGTATATCCAGCCGGATGACGTGACGAAGGTATTCTTAGATGAACACGTGACGGAGCCCTATGAAATCTACACCACTGATGAAGATTTCCAGTACGCCGCCGACCTTGTCGTTGACGTGACAGACATTGCGCCACAGGTTGCGGCCCCATCCAGCGTCGATAATGTATTTGATTTAAAAGACTTCGAAGGCCATGAAATTAACCAAGCGTACATTGGCTCTTGTACGGGCGGTCGCGTAGAAGATTTGAAGGTAGCGGCTGAAATTGTGAAAGGTCATCATATTCCGCCGTACGTGCGTCTAGTCGTAGTGCCGGCATCGAAGAATGTGTTGCTGGAAGCCATTGCAAAGGGCTACATGGCTACGTTAATCGAAGCCGGTGCTACCTTTGTAACTCCGGGCTGCGCTGCTTGCTTAGGTACGCATGAAGGCATGCTGGCATCCGGTGAATTCTGCATCACCACTACGAACCGCAACTTCCCGGGCCGTATGGGTCATCGCGATGGCAAAATCTTCTTGGCTTCGCCGGCGACGGTAGCTGCATCGGCGATTAATGGTAAAATTACGAACCCTTTGCCGTATTTACAGGCACGCTAATTGAGGGAGGAGAATACATATGAATACGATTAAAGGTACAGCCTTTGTTTTCCCTGATAATGTCGATACGGACCAAATTTATCCGGGCCGTTTCGTGGAACTGACAGAAATAGCCGACGTGGCTAAGCATGCCATGGCCGGTATTGATGAAACCTTTGTGGACCGTTTTAAGCCGGGCGACATTATCATTGGCGGCAAAAACTTCGGTTGCGGCTCCAGCCGTGAACATGCCGTTATTACCTTAAAAGGCGTTGGCGTTGGGGCCATCTTAGCCGAATCCTTTGCGCGCATCTTCTTCCGCAATGGCATTAACCTTGGTGTTCCTTTGCTCACCTGCCCGGGGATTTCTAAGCTAGATTTAGCCGGTAAGACCGTTGAAGTGGATATGAAGACCGGTGATGTTAAAGCCGATGGCGTTGTTGTCGCTCACGCAGAACCGCTGTCGGACTATGTGGCATCGATTTTGCAAGCAGGCGGGATTAAGCCGCTAATCAAAAAAGAGCTAAGCAAACAGGAATAAATTTGTTAGTGTAGAAGTAATCAATAGTGGGATAACTATGAGCATGATAGGTTTTGATTTCAGGTAAGGTAGCTTTTGAAGCAGGAGGCAGTGATGGATATTTCTGAACGGTATTTTCCGGGATTTAAGCATCTGCAGGTGGAAGTTGAACCAGGGATTACGATTAATACGTTTGTAGGCGGCGAGGGTAAGGAAGCCGTATTGTTATTGCATGGTCATCCGGAAACGCATTTAATCTGGCGGTTCTTGGCGCCACGCTTGGCTGAGGAAT
>ERZ650305.265-NODE-265-length-19911-cov-8.272260_pt1 | contig 19911 bp, 16 predicted proteins | sample MGYA00376241_ERZ650305 | MGnify/ENA primary metagenome ERZ650305 (study PRJEB26733, sample SAMN07839276) | wastewater metagenome | biome: urban; feature: artificial channel; material: waste water | place: USA: North Carolina | collected 2016-02-25 ... | reverse complement strand
GCTATGTTTCTAATTATAAGTGAAATATATTTATTCTTATTTCGAACTCACGTTAACTATGAACTTTGAAGCATTAGTAAAACATATCAGCACGATACAGAACACGTTGCAGGCACAAGCCGCACACGCTGTAAACCTTGCCCTTACTTCCCGTAACTGGCTTATGGGTTGCTATATCGTGGAGTTCGAACAGAACGGAGAAGACCGTGCCGCATACGGTGAACAATTGTTGAAGAAGCTGGAACAACGACTGAAAACAAAAGCCTGAATGAACGAAGATTCCGAGAGGTTAGACGGCTGTACCTTGTTTATCCACAACTGAAAGAACCTATCACACAATACATTGCATCACAAATCCAAATTCGGCACACATTGAGTGCCGAATTCATAGAACCAATTCGGCGGTTGCCATCCGCCGAATCTGCAATGAACATTCGGCGGATACCGTCCGCCGAATTGGGAACTGCAAAAGAATGGATAATTCCGGCAGATAGACTCTTTAATAAACTCACATATTCTAATTTAATGCTCATCTCCGCTATTGACAACCCTGTAAAACGAGCTTTTTATGAAATGGAAACCATTCGTGGCTGTTGGTCATATAAGGAGTTAGAACGACAAATAGCATCTTTATATTATGAACGTAGTGGACTCTCCAAAAACAAAGAAGCCCTCTCCGCTTTAGTCCAGCAACAAGCGACCTTATTACAGCCTAAAGATGTTATCAACACCCCTGTTACTTTAGAGTTCTTAGGATTAAACGAGCATGCCTTAGTAACAGAAAACGACTTGGAGCAATCCATTCTTGACAACCTGCAACACTTCCTGCTGGAAATGGGGCATGGATTCTGCTTTGAAACCCGACAAAAACGTATCTTGATTGATGAGGATTATTTCTTTACCGACCTCGTATTCTATCACCGCATCTTGAAATGTCATGTTATTGTGGAATTGAAGATAGACAAGTTCCGCCATGAGTATGCTTCGCAACTGAATATGTATCTGAACTATTTCAAAGCGGAAGTGATGCAGCCGGATGATAATCCGCCTATCGGTATTCTGCTTTGTACTGAAAAGGGTGATACATTAGTGAAATATGCCACTGCCGGATTAAATCCGAATATCTTCGTACAGAAGTACATGATAGAACTTCCAAGCGAGGAAGAAATAAAGGAGTTCATTGCTTCCTCAAATTACTAACCTATCATAAAAGTAATGCTGGCGAAAAGAAGAATACTGTTTTTCTTTTCGCCAGCACATATATAAATTGCCGTCAATAGAAACAAGTTTAGTCCGTTTTGGATATATAGACAAAAAAGACTAAACTTTGCAAGCAGAACCACAAATCCATTACTTTAAATTATTGCTTTGAGAATGTTCTTGCCTATAATACCACGTAAAAGATATTTTATCAGGCTAATATATATTATTTTTTGAACAAACTAAACATACTACTATTATAATTTGATATTTTTCCGACAAAAACAAGTAAAATCCTTATGTGTAAAGATCATACAAAGGATTCTGAGAACAACCGAAAATGCCGTCCAAATGCAAATATATGCTGGAATATACACTTGCTGTTTAGCAGTAATCATCCAACATAACATACAACTTGATAAATGTACGCGAGTGTTTACATGATAATAAATCTTCAGGCACAAACTATACGGATTTCATGTTTTTTATAAACAGAAATAATGAAATCCGTATAATCTATGCCTGAAAGAAAGTACAAAATCATCTTGACACATCCTCAAACAGCCTCAACCTGCTATGTAAAGAATAAATCTCCTGCTGCATACTTTCCATACGCTTCAGCAAATGATGAATGGCATCAATACCTTCAATGTTGATGGACAGGTCGTAATACATACGGCTGTAACGTTCCACATCCGGCAACTGGGCAAACTGCAAACAGCGCTCCCCGCCTTCCGTCCAGATATCTATCAGACCGATTTCCTGTAACATCTCAATGAACGAGGGCTCTATGTGACACTTGTCGCAATACTCACTGACTATAATTAATTCGTTCTGCATAACTCGTTCTCCTTTTTAGTTCATACTTTGAATTTTACGGAACATTTCTTTCTGCTGTTCCGTCAGATTCACCGGCAACTTTACGGAATAAGTCACAATCAAGTCACCGGACTGGCCTTCTTTCTTGTATACCGGAAAACCCTTCCCTTTCAGACGGACTTTCGTACCGTTCTGCGTTTCGGGTTTTACTTTCAGTTTCACCTGACCTTCCAATGTGTCCACCAACTTCTCGCCACCCAGCAATGCTGTATAGAGGTCGATGTCCACATCTACATACAAATCATCGCCCAAGCGTTTGAAGACGGGATCTTCCGCTATCACGAAAGTAATGTACAGGTCGCCCGCAGGCCCGCCGTTGATACCCTCGCCGCCATAGCCTTTCAGTTTAATGACCTGGCCGTTCGCCACACCGGCGGGAATGGTGATGCGGACATTCTTGCCGTTCACCGTCAATATCTGCTTATGAGTCCGGGCGGCATCCCGAAGCGACAGGTTCAAATCGGCATGGAAATCCTGTCCGCGAAAACCTGCATTCGCCCCGCCACCGCCGCGTGTACGGTGTCCGAACATCTGTTCAAAGAAATCGGAGAAGCCGCCTGCACTGTCTCCGGAAAACTCCTGCCCGTCGGAAGAGTACCAGTATGTACCGCTCCCGTCCGTACCGAAACCGGCACCGCCCTGACCACCGAAGCCTGCACCGCCGAAGCCGCCGAAACCTCCTGCACCGGCCTGTTGCCGTGCCCGCTTCTGAGCCTCAAATTCATCGGCATGCTTCCAGTGTTCGCCATATTCATCATACTTCTTTCTTTTCTCAGGATCACTAAGCACCTCATTGGCCTCGTTGATAGCCTGAAACTTGTCTTTGGCAGTAGCGTCATTCGGATTCAGGTCGGGATGATATTTGCGCGCCAACTTACGGAACGCCTTCTTGATGTCATCCTGAGATGCCGTTTTGTCTACTCCAAGGACTTGATAATAATCAATGTAAGCCATAGTTTATAAGTTTTGTATTCTAAAATGGATAGAACAAATAACACACCAACATTGTTTTTAAGAAATTAAAATGCGTAAACGAAAGCTAAAAAGATATTCAATATCACATAAACATATGGCAAGCAAGAGTTTATTGACAAAACGACTAATGCCATACTTTTTGTCTCATTCTAAAATATTGTAAATGAAAAATAATATCATCTAATAATTTACACCAAATCTTCCTAAAATTGATAGAAACCGCTTTATTTGCATTTAGGTAAAACCTTTTGTTACATAGTACCCCCACAACCTTAAATGAAAAGCATTTTATGAAACGTTATTATCGGCTCTTAACACTGATTTTTGCATTTGCCGCACTCCCGTGTAAGGCAGACGAATGGATTAGAATCAACCAACTGGGCTATCTGCCGCAATCCATTAAAGTAGCGGTATTCATGAGCGAAACAAAAACCGACGTACAAGAATACGCACTGGTCGATGCTTTTACCGGAAAAACGGTACGCACTTTTACTTCGCCCAAAGCCACCGGCCAATCAGGCAGCATGAGCAGTACTTACCGGTTGGATTTCAGTAATTTTCAAGAACCGGGCACATATTACCTGAAAGCGGGAAAAGCAGTTTCTCCACGCTTCCCTATCAATGCGCAGGTATATAACGGCACAGCCGACTTCCTGCTGAACTACATGCGCCAGCAACGTTGCGGTTACAACCCTTTCTTGAAAGACAGTTGCCACGTACACGACGGCTACATAGTGTACCACCCCACAAAAACCGGGCAACACATCGATGTGCGCGGCGGCTGGCACGATGCTACCGACTACCTGCAATATACCACGACTTCCGCCAATGCCATATACCAAATGATGTTTGCCTACCAGGAAAACCCCGAGGCATTCGGCGATGCCTACAATGCAGCCGGACTGCCGGAAGCAAACGGCATCCCCGATATAGTAGACGAAATAAAATGGGGGCTGGACTGGCTGAACCGCATGAATCCCGCTCCGGGCGAACTGTACAACCAGATTGCCGACGACCGCGACCACGCCGGCATGCGCCTGCCCAATAAAGATGAGGTGGATTATGGCTACGGACCGGGCAAAGGACGCCCCGTTTACTTTTGCAGCGGAGAGCCGCAAGTGCGCGGAAAATTCACCAATGCCACCACCGGCGTAGCAAGTACAGCCGGCAAGTTTGCCGCTTGTTTTGCACTGGGAGCCAGGATACTGAAAGAGTTTTACCCCGAATTTGCCGCTGAAATCGGTGAAAAAGCCGATGCCGCCTATCAGGAAGGTGTAAAGAAACCGGGAACATGCCAGACCGCTTCCGTAAAATCACCCTACATCTATGAAGAAGACAACTGGACGGACGATATGGAACTCGGAGCCATGGAGCTATACCACGCTACCGGCAAGCCGGAATACCTGTCGCAAGCCCTCGAATACGGACGCCGCGAACCCGTCACTCCGTGGATGGGTGCCGACAGCGCCCGCCATTACCAATGGTATCCGTTCATGAACATGGGACACTACCACCTGGCCACTGTAAACAACCCGCGCATCAGTAAAGAGTTTATCCGCAACATGCGCACCGGTATTGAGCGCACATACGAGAAAGCAGTCGAAAGTCCTTTCCTGCACGGTATTCCCTACATCTGGTGTTCCAACAACCTGACTACTGCCATGTTGACGCAATGCCGTCTCTACCGCGAGACAACCGGCGATGAGACTTATGCCGAAATGGAAGCAGCCCTCCGCGACTGGCTGTTCGGCTGCAATCCGTGGGGAACAAGCATGATTGTGGAACTGCCGCTTTACGGCGATTATCCTTCGCAACCCCACTCCTCCCTGCTCAATGCAGGCGTAGGCAATACGACAGGCGGACTGGTGGACGGCCCCGTATACCGCAGCATATTCGAGGGGCTGCGAGGCGTAAACATGACCGGCATTCCCGGTACGCCCGGACAGGATTACGAACGCTTTCAACCGGACCTGATGGTATACCACGATGCACTCCACGACTATTCCACCAATGAACCGACCATGGACGGAACCGCCTGCCTCACCTATTATCTCTCTGCCATGCAGAAAGAAGGCATGAAACAGGCAGGTGCATCGGCAGACAAAAATGTATACGTCAATGGCGGTATCGTGCGTACCGACCCGTCTAAAAAACAAATCAGCCTCGTATTCACAGCAGCCGACAAGGCTGACGGCGCGGATGCCATTATCAGTACCCTGAAAAGGCACGGTATCAAAGGAAGCTTCTTCTTTACCGGCGAATTTTACGAGCTTTACCCCGAAATAGTAAAACGGCTGCTCGACGAAGGACATCTGGTAGGCAGCCATAGCTACGGACATCTGCTCTATATGCCGTGGGAGAACCGCGATTCCTTATTGGTTACCCGCGAGGAATTTGAAAAGGATATGCTGAAAAGCTACGAAGCCATGCGCAAGGCCGGTATTGAATATAAAGACGCCCCGATATACATTCCGCCCTATGAATATTATAACAAGGAGATAGCCGCCTGGGCAAAAAATATGGGAATACAAGTCGTCAACTATACTCCCGGAACCATGAGCAATGCAGATTATACCACCCCCGATATGGGACAGAAATACCGGAGCAGCAAGTTCATCTACAACAAAATCATGGAAGTAGAGAAGAAAGAGGGCCTGAACGGACATTTGATGCTGATACACTTCGGAACAGACAACCGCCGTACGGATAAATTTTACAACAGCTATTTGGATAAATTGATAAAAACATTGAAACGTAAAGGTTATACCTTTACCCCCATACTCGAAGCAATAGGTATTAAGACAAATTCAGCATTATAAAGAAGGTTAGTTAAAAGGTTATCAATCAAAGGTATTTTAAGGTAAAGTAAATCTGTTTGTTTTCAGTAAGCCTTTCCCTCACCCCCTAAAAAGAGGGAAAGGTCTAAATCAAGCCCCTTGCCTGTGAAGGTTCGGGGGCTTTTTTTATATGGCAAAACATGAATACCGCTTAATGACAATAACGTCTAATGGCGTGTAGCAGTTCTTCTATATCCTGTTCCGTAGTGTCAAAAGAGGTAACGAAACGTATCTCATTCTCTTCTTCATTCCAGAAGTAGAAGAAGTAGTCTTTCAACAAGTTGTCAATTACCGGACGGGGCATTGTCAGGAACAGTTGGTTACTTTCCACTTTCTGCGTAAAACGTACTCCGGGCAACTCTTTCAATCCGGCATATAAAAGCTGCGCCATACGATTGGCGTGTGAAGCGTTCTTCAACCAAAGGTCGTCCGTGAGATAAGCAGTAAACTGACAGGACAGGTAACGGAGTTTCGATGCGAGCTGCGCCGACTGCTTGCGTACAAAACAAGCCTCTTTCTTTAAAGCCGGATTAAAGATAATTACACTTTCGCCAAGCATCAACCCGTTTTTCGTTCCGCCAAAACTAAGAATATCAATGCCGCAATCTACCGTCAACTGCCTGAAACTAAGGTTAAGGGCCGCACAGGCATTTGCCACACGGGCGCCGTCCATATGGACGTACATGCCGTGCCGGTGTGCCAGTTCCGTCAACGCACGGATTTCATCGGGCCGGTAGACAGTGCCCAGCTCCGTACATTGCGAGATATAAAAAGCTCCCGGCTGGGAATGATGCTGCTCGCCGAAATGACAAAGATAAGGACGTACCAACTCAGGAGTCAGCTTTCCGTCGGGAGTGGCAACCGGACGAATCTGACAGCCTGTCATGCGGGCAGGAGCGCCGCACTCATCTACATAAATATGCGCAGTTTCCGCACATATTATCGAATTATAAGGACGCGTGCATAACTGTAAGGCAACAGCATTGCTGCCGGTTCCATTGAATACAAACAACGGTTCGCAATCCGGAGTAAAAGCTTCCCTGATTTTGCGGACAGCCTCTTCCGTCCATACATCATCACCATATCCCACTGCATGGTCCCGGTTGGCCCTATTCAGCGCTTCCATTACCAAAGGATGCACCCCCGAATTATTATCTGAAGCAAAACTTCTCATGGTCTTTTCTGTTTTATTATCGAAATGAATATGCAAAGGAAACAATATTATCCAACATAAAAAAACCGCGACGCCTTTATGCAAGACATCGCGGTCAATTTATATGATTAAGAAATCAAGGGAAAACGATATTACATCATTCCGCCCATACCGCCCATTCCGGGAGCACCCATCGGCATTTCGGGCTTATCTTCTTTCTTCTCGACAATCACACATTCGGTAGTAAGGAACATACCTGCGATAGAAGCGGCATTTTCCAGAGCCACACGAGTAACCTTTGCAGGGTCTACCACACCGGCAGCGTGCAGGTTTTCGTAAACATCGGTACGTGCATTGTAACCGAAGTCGGCTTTGCCTTCACGAACTTTCTGTACTACAACAGCACCTTCCTTACCGGCGTTGGCTACAATCTGGCGCAAAGGCTCTTCGATGGCACGTTTGATGATGTCGATACCGGTAGTTTCGTCGGCATTGTCACCCTTCAAACCTTCCAATGCTTCGAGCGCACGGATGTAAGCCACACCGCCACCTGCTACGATACCTTCTTCGATAGCGGCACGAGTAGCGCGGAGAGCATCGTCTACACGGTCTTTCTTCTCTTTCATTTCCACTTCGGAAGCAGCACCTACGTAAAGAACAGCCACACCGCCTGACAACTTGGCAAGACGTTCCTGCAATTTCTCCTTGTCATAGTCGGACTTGGTAGAAGCAATCTGAGCCTTGATTTGTTCGCAACGCTCCTTGATGTTTTCTTTTGCACCGGCACCGTTCACGATAGTCGTATTGTCTTTAGAAACAGTTACCTTGTCGGCAGTACCCAACATTTCGATAGTAGCCTGTTCCAGTTTCAAGCCTTTTTCTTCGCTGATTACAACACCGCCTGTCAATACGGCAATGTCTTCCAGCATTTCCTTGCGGCGGTCGCCGAAGCCCGGAGCTTTCACAGCACATATCTTCAACTGAGAACGCAGACGGTTCACAACCAATGTAGTCAGAGCCTCGCTATCCACATCTTCTGCAATTACCAACAGAGGACGGCCAGTCTGTACAGCCGGTTCGAGGATAGGCAGGAAATCTTTCAGGTTGGAAATCTTCTTATCGTAAATCAGGATGTACGGTTTCTCCATTTCGCATTCCATCTTTTCAGTGTTGGTAACGAAATAAGCAGAAAGATAACCGCGGTCGAACTGCATACCTTCTACTACACCGATAGTGGTATCCGTACCCTTAGCCTCTTCGATAGTGATAACACCGTCTTTGGAAACCTTACGCATAGCGTCTGCAATCAGCTTACCGATAACCGGGTCGTTGTTGGCAGATACCGTACCTACCTGTTCAATCTTATCATAGTTGTCACCTACCATCTCGGCCTGGCTCTTGATAGACTCAACCACTTTGGCAACAGCCTTGTCGATACCGCGTTTGATATCCATCGGGCTTGCACCGGCAGTTACGTTCTTCAAGCCTTCGGCTACGATAGCCTGAGCCAATACGGTAGCGGTAGTTGTACCGTCACCAGCATCGTCACCTGTCTTGGAAGCAACTTCCTTAACCAGTTGTGCACCGGTATTCTGGTAAGCATCGGCCAGTTCCACTTCTTTGGCTACTGTTACACCGTCCTTTGTGATGTGGGGAGCGCCGAATTTCTTTTCGATGATTACGTTACGTCCTTTCGGGCCGAGCGTTACTTTTACTGCATTTGCCAGTGTATCGATACCTTTCTTCAGTTGGTCGCGGGCATCGATATTGAATAATATTTCTTTTGCCATAATGTTTTTACTATTTATCAGGTTTACTATTTATAAATTGATTATCCCAAAACAGCGAGTACGTCGCTTTGACGCATGATGAGGTACTTGGTTCCTTCCACTTCCAGTTCCGTACCGGCATATTTGCCATACAGTACCGTATCACCAACCTTCAACACCATTTCTTCGTCCTTAGTTCCGTTGCCTACTGCGATAACTTCACCTTTCAAAGGTTTTTCTTTTGCCGTATCAGGAATAATGATACCGCCGATTGTCTTTTCTTCTGCAGGTGCAGGGAGTATCAGCACTCTGTCTGCTAATGGTTTAATGTTCATAGTTTCTTTTGTTTTATATGTTATACAATTTATTATAATGGTAATGTTGCTTTATACAAGCGATAAAGAACTTACGAAAACCGTGCCAAAAGGCAAAGCTGTTCGTTTGGCAGATAAATGCTGACAAAATGGCAAAGGTGACCGGCTATAAAACAAGAACTCCTTACCGGCAACCGTCCGGCAAGGAGTTCTTTACTATAATATCTGTTCTGTCCGTTACCCGCAATGGAAATACTTCTCAACCAGTTTCAGCATCTCTTCCGGACTATCCTGCACTTCGCTACGCAAAGTCCTATCCTCATAAGCACGCAACTTACTGATAATTCCGTCAATCATGGCAGGACTGAAGACATTGTATTTCTCGAAAGCGGCACGCTGTTTTTCCAGACAATCGGCAGAAGCGACACAACTGTCGGGCAACTGAGCCAGTTGTTTCAGTTTGTCTTCGTTTTCTTTCTTGTGGATATTTACGTTCACATAAGTCTTATCCGCAATTTCCAAAGCATCCGGCATCTCAAAACCGCAGCGGCAAGCTACTGCCAGTCCTGCAATCAGTTGGTACAAATCGGCTGAACCGTCCGGTGAACGCATCTCTACCGTCTGCTTTTGAGTGGTGTCGTAATTGCTCGGCGCTTCCAGAGGATTGGCAATCATGCACATATCGGTCTTTGCCGACCATCCCAACGGCACACGTACCAATACGGAACGGTTGCGGTCGCCCCAGCAGATATTGGTAGGCGCTTCCTGATGAGGAACAAGGCGGAAATAAGAAGTAGGATTCGTATTGCCGAATGCGGTAATGGAAGGAGCCAGCTCCATCATTCCCGCAATCGCCTTGCGGGCTGTTTCGGAAAGTACGCCGTCTTTCAGCATCTGATTCTTTCCGTCCTTCATGATGCGCATGTGGATATGCAATCCGGAACCGGCCTTTCCTGCCGTTATTTTCGGAGCGAAAGTGATGTCGTATCCATACTGGTAAGCAAGGTTACGGATAATCCATTTGGCAATCATCAACTGGTCGGCTGCCTGCTCGGCACGTACCGGCAGAAATTCGATTTCGTTCTGCTCGTATATCTTGCCGTCAAGGGTGAAGTTACCCACTTCGGAATGCCCGTACTTAATTTGTCCGCCGGCTTGTGCGATGTACGCCATACACTCGGTACGGAATTCATTGAACTTGGCATACGGAGCAGACTCGTGATAACCACGCTGGTCGGTAGCCGGGAACATGCCGCTGTCTTCCGAAATGACGTAATACTCCAATTCGCCCATAGCCTGGAACTCCATACCGGTTACTTCCGTAAATGCCCGGCACGCCTTGCGCAGAGTGTGTTCGGGAGAACTTTCCAGCGGTTCGCCGTCTTTATTGAAGAAAGAGCAGAGCATGGAAAGCGTAGGCTGCTCGGCAAACGGATCTATAAAAGCCGTACAGAAGCGGGGTATTACATATAAATCGCTGCTGCCCGCTTCAATGAAAGGAAACAGGCTGGAACCGTCCACACGCTCCCCGCACGTAAGTATCGCATCGAGATATGCGGCATCGTTAATGACAAAGTTCAAAGTTTTCAACCGCCCGTCGGCAGCAGGATACATGAAGTTCACCATAGTGATTCCATTCTCCTTTATATAAGAAACGATGTCGGCTTTTGTAAATTCGGAAGCCGGTTTTTGAAGCTTGGCCACCAACGGATTGGCATGCATTGAGAAATCTTGTTCCATGATTCTGGTTGTTTTTAGTTGATGATACGGTTAACAAAACATGTCCGTATTAAAAGTTTGGAACACGGACTCACAAATATACAAAAAGACAGCCAATTGCAATAAACCGACTGTCTTTATTTATTCCCGATATGGATAAATATTGCAAAAAACGGATAGAACCCGACTTTCTGTTCCCTGCCTACAGAATGTCATTCCAATAAATTCTCTATGGAATAGTTTTCCCAAAAAGTCCGGGTAGAGTTCACCAGCGAGCTGCCCATATAAAGCAAAAACAACACCGCTATGACAATCATCAGGAAACTGACCAGCGCATTATGCTTTTCTTGTTTAAATTGAACGGAAACCATACAAACCTCCTCTTTTATTGTCACTGCAAAGGTAAGAGCCGAATATTACATTCCTGCAACACCTGCGTAACAAATATACAAAAAAAGGAGCACAAACAGGCTCCTTTTTAATAGTATTTCAGTTTTTATTAACTCAGTTCGCTAACCAGCTCTTCGGGGGTAATCAATTTCTGCTCTCCCGTCTCCATATTCTTCAAGGTTACCTTGCCCTCATTCATCTCGTTTTCTCCCACCAAAGCAACAAACGGAATCATCTTGGAGTTGGCATAACCCATCTGCTTCTTCATCTTGCTGGAATCGGGAAAGATTTCAGCACGGATACCTGCCGCACGTACCTGGGTAAGCACATTCATAGAGAAAGCGGCTTCTTTCTCACCGAAATTGATAAACAGAAGCTGCGTACCGTTCACCGCTTCTTTCGGATAAAGTTCAAGCTGGTTCAGCACATCGAATATGCGGTCTGCACCAAACGAAATGCCCACTCCCGAAACACCTGCCATGCCGAATACACCGGTCAAGTTGTCATAACGACCACCACCGGTAATGCTGCCAATCTGCACATCCAGTGCCTTTACTTCAAAAATAGCACCCGTATAATAGTTCAAGCCGCGAGCCAGCGTCAGGTCAAGCTCGATTTCGTTCTTCAAACCAAGCGCGGAAAGCGTATTCAAGATAAACTCACTCTCTTCCACACCCTTCAAGCCCTCTTCGCTGGCAGAAAGCACCTGCTTCAGTGTAGCGAGTTTCTCTTCGTTACTACCGCTCAACAAAATGATAGGCTGCAACTTGGCAACAGCCTCATCACTGATACCCTTCTCTTTCAGTTCAGCGTTGACATTGTCCAGCCCTATCTTGTCCAGTTTGTCAATCGCTACGGTAATGTCCACTATCTTATCGGACTCACCGATAATCTCGGCAATGCCGCTCAATATCTTGCGGTTGTTGATTTTAATGCATACACGGATGCCGAAGCGCGTAAATACGGTATCGACTATCTGCATCAGTTCCACTTCATTCAGCAAGGAGTCGCTGCCCACCACATCGGCATCACATTGATAGAACTCACGATAACGCCCCTTCTGCGGACGGTCGGCACGCCACACCGGCTGAATCTGGTAACGCTTGAAAGGGAACGTGATTTCATCCCTGTGCATCACGACATAACGGGCAAAAGGTACGGTAAGGTCATAGCGCAGACCTTTCTCACAAAACTTGCTTGCGAGCTTCGCGGCATTACGGCTCAACAGTTCCTCGTCCGTCAGACCGGAAAAGTAATCACCCGAATTCTGTATCTTGAACAACAGTTTATCGCCTTCTTCACCATACTTCCCCATTAAGGTGGAAAGCATTTCCATGGAAGGAGTCTCTATCTGCTGGAAACCATAAAGATGATAAACATCACGAATCGTATTGAATATATAGTTACGCTTCGCCATTTCTACGGGCGAAAAGTCGCGGGTTCCTTTGGGAATACTTGGTTTTGCTGCCATAATCGTATCAATCATTTATAAAATCAGATGACAAAGTTACGGTATTTTATTGATTAAGAAAAAAAATGCTTTCTCCATTTAGCATGAAGAAAGCATTTTTCTATTTCTACGGAACAGAACGTTCTTATTCTCTGCGTCCCATGAATATCATTATGTAGTAAACAAGCGTTGCCAATGAACCGAGCGCAGCTACCACATACGTATAAGCCGCCGAACGAAGCGCGTCTTCCGCCTGTGTATGATTGCGGGCATTCGTAATGCCGGAACTGCTCAACCATACCAATGCACGCTTGCTCGCATTGATTTCCACCGGAAGGGTGATGAAGCTGAACAGTGTAGTCATGGCAAACAGGATGATACCTGCCAGCAGCAACTGCGGAAAAGTGTTCAGCATCAGGATACCGCCCAACAGTACCCACGTCATAATGTTGGAAGCGAACGAAACCACAGGCACCAGTTTGCTGCGCATCGTAAGCGGTGCATAGGCGCGTGCATGCTGCACGGCATGTCCGCACTCATGGGCGGCAACGGCCGCTGCCATAATGCTGTTGCTGTTATAAACGCTTTCGCTAAGGTTTACGGTCTTATTGGCAGGGTTGTAATGGTCTGTCAAGTGTCCCGGAGTATGTGTTACGGTTACATCGTAGATGCCGTTATCGTGCAGCATCTTCAAAGCCACATCGGCTCCCGTCATTCCGTTGCCGGTGGGGATTTTAGAATATTTCTTGAATTTACTCTGCAGGTTCATCTGTACCAGCCAACTGACCACAGCCACCCCGATAAAGATAATCCATTGCATGCCTATCATTCCTGTTCCCATAATTTTCTTCTTTTAATAATAAATAAATGAATAATGTGTCGTTTCTGTTTGTATAACAAATTGTCTGCCAAAAATAAAGGGAAACTGCGAGCTATCTCCCGGTTCTCCCTATCTTTTAGGAAGAATTAAAGATTTACCGACATAACGGTTACAGTTTTAGCAATTCACCGGCAGCAGGCTACTCTTCCAGGTGCAGTTCGATGACTTTGTCAATATCTGTCGGGACTTCGGAAAGATAAAGCATGACACCATCCCGGCATTTCTGTATTTTCAGCGGCCGGCGGTCGGTATAACCTACAGCCTTCTTCACGCGCTTTCCATCCAAAGGCAGGAAAAGCGCTTTATCCTGCAAATCCAGAATATGCACATACAGCTTATTTCCCTTCTGCGTTGTCACTCCCCAAGGGTGAGGAGCCACACAGCCGCCACGTGTTCCGTAAATAGTTTCACCGTACACTTTCATCCACTCTCCTATCTCTGCCAGTCGCTCCATGGCAACAGCCGGCAGTTCGCCATCGGGCTGCGGACCTATATTCATCAGGAGATTGGCATCCTTACCGGCTGCTTTCACCAGATAGTGAATCAAAGTTTTTGCCGGCTTATAGTTTTGGTCTGTAATCTTATATCCCCACATGCCATTCATTGTCTCGCACGTTTCCAATGGCAAGTTACTGACACCTTGTCCGGAAAGTCCCGCCTTGTTCTCACCGGGCAAATCACGCTCAAAAATCTGTATATCTTCTCCCTCGAAAGGTGTCCGGTGATGATTATTACCAATCAGACAGGCAGGTTGCAGGCGGTGTATCAACGCATATTGTCCGGGCAACTGCCAATCGAAACCGGGATTCCGGTCCTGATCCCACCAGCCGTCGAACCATATTGCGCCTATTTTCCCGTAACCTGTCAGCAACTCCGTCAACTGGTTATTCATAAAAGCGTAATAGCTGTTCCAGTCTCCCGAAGGATCCGGACGCCCGGTTCCACGCCCCGTACGCCCCTGCGGAGCATCCTCTCGATACCAGTCTATATGTGAATAATACAGATGCAGGCGAATCCCCTGCTTATGACATTCATCCGCCAATTCTTTCAGTACATCCCGCCTGAAAGGAGTGGCGTCCACAATATTATAATCGGAATAACGGGTATGAAACATGGAAAAGCCCTCGTGATGCCGCGAAGTGAAACAAATATATTTTGCTCCGGAAGCCTTGATAGCTGCCACCCACTTGGCTGCATTGAACCTGGAAGGATAAAATCCGCCCGCCAATTTGGCATATTCTTTATAATTCAGGTTATTATTGGTCATGGTCCATTCTCCGGTTGCCAACATGCAGTACAGCCCCCAATGGAGGAAAATGCCGAATTTGCTGTCCCTGAACTCCTGGCGCGACTGCAAGTTTTCTGCCGTAGGCTGATAAGGTTGCGACCTCCCGGAAGAGCAGAGAGAGAACAGAAGCAATAATGAGATAATACGTGTTTTCATGGTAATAAATAAAAAAAGTACGGGTTACCCGAATTTATACAGTCCGTTATCGAAGCCACAAAATTCGCGTAACCCGTACGTAAGGTTGTCTATTTGTCAATCTATGTTATTCCTCCGTATAGCGTTCGATGGTTTGTTCGCGGTCGGGACCTACCGATACAATCTTCACAGGCACACCGAGCTGTTCTTCCAGGAACGACAGATAAGCGTTGAATTCTTCGGGGAATTCGTCTTCGCTCTGCATCTTTGTCATATCCGTCTGCCAGCCGGGCAATTCCACGTACACCGGTTCCACGCCTTCGATATCGAACGGGAAGTAATCGATTTCCTCACCGTTGACCTTATATGCCACACAGGCTTTGATTGTTTCGAATGAGTCGAGCACATCGCTCTTCATCATGATGAGCTTGGTTACGCCGTCTACCATAATGGCATATTTCAAGGCTACCAGGTCAATCCATCCGCAACGGCGCTTACGTCCGGTTACCGAACCGAATTCATGTCCCAGCGTACAAATCTGGTCACCGGTCTTGTCGAACAGTTCCGTCGGGAACGGACCCGCACCCACACGCGTACAATATGCCTTGAAGATACCGTACACTTCGCCAATCTTATTGGGAGCTATGCCCAAGCCCGTGCAGGCTCCTGCACAAATGGTATTGGAAGAAGTGACAAACGGATAAGAACCGAAATCAATATCGAGCATCGTACCTTGCGCACCTTCGCACAAAACAGACTTGCCGTCCGACAGCAGACCGTTTATTTCATGTTCGCTGTCCACAAACTTGAACTGCTTCAGGTATTCGATACCCTCGAACCATGCCTTTTCCAGTTCGCTCAAATCATATTCGTAATTCAAGCCTTTCAGGATTTGTTCGTGACGGGCTTTGGCAGCAGCATACTTCTTGTCGAAATCGTGCAGGATATCACCTACACGTACACCGTTGCGGCTAATCTTGTCCGTATAGGTAGGACCGATGCCCTTGCCGGTAGTTCCCACTTTGGCATCTCCTTTTGCAGCTTCATAGGCAGCATCCAGAATGCGGTGCGTGGGCAGGATGAGGTGTGCTTTCTTGGAAATATGCAAGCGTTCCTTCAAATTATGACCGGATGCTTCCAATGCTTCCGCTTCCGCCTTGAACAGCGCCGGGTCGAGCACTACACCGTTACCGATGATATTCACCTTATCACCCTGGAAGATTCCCGAAGGAATGGAACGGAGCACATATTTCTGACCTTCAAACTCCAATGTATGACCGGCGTTCGGGCCGCCTTGAAAACGTGCCACTACATCGTATCTCGGAGTTAATACATCAACGACTTTGCCTTTGCCTTCGTCGCCCCATTGTAATCCTAATAGAATGTCTACTTTCATTTCTCTTTCTTATGGTTATTATTTTTCTTCTTTCTTTTGTTTGCGCGGTCGCACTTGCTACACAAGCCGTACATGTACAGCGAATAATGCGTCAAGTTAAAGCGGCTCAACCTGGTATTCTCAATGGCGTGCTGCAATTCCTCGTTCTGGAATTCGGTAACCTTGCCGCACTGCGTGCAGATTTGGTGATGATGCGTATCACGGTTATAGCATTTTTCGTATTGAGAGGAATTTCCGAACTGATGCTTGATAACCAGCCGGGCATTGATAAGCAATATGATGGTGTTGTACAGCGTCGCACGGCTCACTCTGAAATTCTCCTGGTCTGCCATCAGCGAATAAAGCGTGTCAACATCGAAATGGCCGTCTATGGAATAAATAGTGTCGAGTATGGCATAGCGTTCGGGAGTCTTGCGATGCCCGTTCATATTGAGATATTCGGTGAATATCTGTCTAACCGTATCTTTCACGTTCTGACTTTCCATTTAAAGGCGCAGTTTTTTAACAGCCAACAAAGTTAAGCCTTTTTTGCGGAAAGCAAACAAAAAAAGAAAAATTAATGATGAGAATGGTAAAGTAGCCGGCACTCTATCACTTTACCGTTTTATCATAACGCTACCTCTTCCTTTACCAGATTGTAAAGCAGCCGTTCTGTCTCCGAAGAGGAATCTCCCATGCCTTCTACCCTGCGGCAAACCTGAAACGCATTTTCCTCGCTGTGCTGCATGAAACGGCGGATAGCGGTCAGCGCGGCATTGCGCACATGATAAGAGCCTGAGAGGAACGCCGATATTGCCTGGTCAAGGAATTCATTCTCCACCCGTTCGTTCATATCGCCTTTTTTCATTAACAGCCGGGCAATGGTAAGGAAACCGCAGACCTGCGTATATTCATCTTCAGCGGCAATCCAGTGAAAAGACTTCGCAGGAGCATACGGAAGATGTTGGAAAAGGTTCATACAGGTAAGTTCCGCAATCTCGATGTTCCGGATGTTCTCCACCCATATGTCCGCTATTTCGGGCAAGAAGCTGTCGACAGGCTGGAGCAATCCCGCCAATATTTTACATTCGCGAATATCTTCTTTCCAAAGTGCCTGCGCCAAGGCATGATCTTTCCCGTAAGCAGAAGCAATACTTTTGATACGGGGCAGTTCCACGCCGAAGTTAAGTTTGTAGACCAAACCTTTCTCACGCATACTTTGAGACACAGCCCCATTCATGGAGAGGCGGAGCTGGGTTTTTATTTCTTTGAGTTGTTCTTTTAGTTCCATTAGTTTCAGAAATGAGAGTTCCGGTTATCACCTGAGGCAAAAAGCCTTTTATCTTAAAAAAGAGGTGTGTCAAAATACACCTGATGATTTTTTTAGGCACGGATTACGCGGAATGCACGGATTTACTTTATCCTTTTTTCCGTTTCCGTGAAATCCGTGTAATCCGTGCCTAAAAGAAAACAATAAAATCTCTAAATTACCATTCAATCGTTCACTGAAGGCAATGCCGAGTAGTCCTTGCTATAACGCAGCATCTGTTCGGCATACCCTTCATCATAAGTCACCTTCACATCGGTTATGTTGCCGTCCGCATCCGTCACAGCCTCATACTTCGGGTTGACAAAGCCCTTATACGGAGCCAGGTTCAGCTTCTTGTAACGTTCCAATACTTCCGCGTGCAGTTCCGGGTCTACTTTTACGGCATAGGACTCTACCAGTTCACGGGCTGCGTCATAGTCGCCCGTGGACTTGATACGCTGTATTTCGGCAAGCAGTTCGCCAAACAGTTCCCGTACCTTTTCATAATCATTGATTACGACATAAGTCTTTCCGTCCTTCTTCACCAGTTCCACCACTTTGTCGGCAGCGCCCTTTTCATATACCCAACGGGCTATGAGCTGGCGGTTGCGCATATGTGCCTCTTCCACGTTGTTTCCCGGTTCGATACGCACAAGCTGTGTCATCAGGCCGTTCATCAGATAGGTATAGAATTGGGCCTTGTAGGCATCCGCACTCGGAGTCAGCCCCAGTTCCACCAGTTTCGGATCGGCCACATAATACAGTCCGAACAGGTCGGCACGCGCCAGCCCGGGTACGGCCAGCAGCAGCGCAAAGGGCACCGAGCGCAGCCAGGCCCGCCTCGAGACGCGCCCCATCTCAGCGCCCTCCCCGCGCAGGACGCAGCTCGGCGGGCAGGTCGCGCCCGTGGTGGCGGCGGTAGATCTCGTTGAGGCGGCCGTTCCGCAGCTGTTCGAAGACCCAGGCGTTGACCCAGGCACGCAGCGCCCGCTCCCGTCGGGGCATGGCGATGGCCACATCCATCTCCTGCTGGACGAACTTACCCTCGAACATCTTGTAGCCGGCCCGTTGGTTCACCGCGTCGAGCACGGCGTTCTGGGTCGAGAAGAGGTCGAGCCGGCCGGCTGCCGCCGCCTCGATCAGCATCATGTCGCTCTCGAAATCGACCCGCCGGGCCCGCGGTGCGAAGCGGGCCACCAGCGCCCCGCTGGCGGTATTGCGGGTCACCCCAATCTCCATGCCGGCAAGGTCGGTGTAGCCACTGACACTGAGCGCCGGGCGCCCGGCCAGCACCACGTAGAGCCGCGCATAGGGCATCGAGAAACCGACCACCTGCTCCCGCTCGGGGGTGATCGCCAGGCTCGAAACCACCAGGTCCACCGTGCCCGCCTCGAGCGCCGGGAGCCGCCCGGCGTTGGTGAGGCGCACGATCTCGAGCCGGACACCCAGGTCGCTCGCCAGCAGGCGCGCGGTATCCACGTCGGAACCCACGAGCTCCTGGCGGGCATCCAGATAACTGAAGAGGGGCACGCCCACCGCCACCCCCACCCGGAGCCCCCCGCGCTGGAGGACGTCAGCGAGCAGGTCGGCCCTGGCCGCCGGCACCGCCAGCAGCGCGACGACAACCCACAGGGACACCACCAGCCGGAGCGCCGGACCCGCACCACGCAGAAATGCGTACATCGACTCTCTCACGCGGAATAGTACGTCTGATTACGGACGCCATCCCCGATGCTTGAGGGCTTTTTTGATGAATGTATCGGCATGGCTCCAGGCAGCCGAAGACCAGGGCCGCCCGGATGGGCGACGTCCGTGGCAAAGGGCGCCAACCGGGCTTCGAGGCCCGCGCACGACCGCGTGCAGCAAGGGCCGCCCCTTCCCGGCAGACCCGCACACCCCGGTCCCGGATGCGACGAGGGCGCCACAAGGCGCCCTCCGGCCTGGCGCTGATCCGTGAAGATGACCACGCGGGCGGTGGGTTCGACTCACCGCCAGTCATTCAAGGACAAGCCTTCAGCTGCTTACCGCCTCATCAGCGCGTGTCTTGGTAACGAAGCGGGACAGGAATATCCCCAGCTCGTAGAGCAGGCACATGGGCACCGCCAGCATCAGCTGGGACACCACGTCCGGCGGCGTGACCACTGCGGCGATGACGAAGGCGCCGACGATCACGTAGGGCCGGATTTCCTTGAGCTTGGCGATATCGACGACGCCGATTCCGACCAGCACGACGACGAT
>ERZ650305.264-NODE-264-length-19975-cov-8.503715_pt1 | contig 19975 bp, 13 predicted proteins | sample MGYA00376241_ERZ650305 | MGnify/ENA primary metagenome ERZ650305 (study PRJEB26733, sample SAMN07839276) | wastewater metagenome | biome: urban; feature: artificial channel; material: waste water | place: USA: North Carolina | collected 2016-02-25 ... | reverse complement strand
GTCATTATTCTTATTGGATATATAATTAGAAAAAAAGTAGCAAAATAGTCTAGTACTTTTGCACAATAATATATTGTTATATTTGTTAAAATGTGTTATTATTCTATAGTAATATATTAGATATTTTTTATGAAGGTATTGGACAATGAGTAGCAATGATAGTACTGCTAAGGAGCAGAGCTTTCTATTTAATGTAAACAAAATATTTCTTGTCATCCATCTGCTGATGCTATTTATGTTTTCATCATTAGGTGTAGATTTGATGGCAGGAGTCAGTCTGATCAGCATATGCTTTTATTTCCTTGCATTCAGTCTGACAAAATCTGAAAAACTGAGCATATATGTTTATAGTGTGGCTGTTGAGATATTGCTTTATATGATACTTGCGGTGGTTTGTCTCGGAATTCAATGTAATTTCCAGCTTTTTTTGATCGATGCAATGTTTTTTCTTTTTTCCATGGATTATGTGGTCCTCAGGAAGAAAAAAAAGAATCATGTTGCCATTCTGCTTTGCTGTGTATATGCTATTGCTCTGATTATTCTTTATATGCTTGATGGCTTTTACGCACCTTTATATAAGTTGGATTCTGTTGTAATTAAGAGTATTTCTATTGCTATGATTTCTGGTGTAGTTTTCTTGATAATAACATGTATGATGTGCCTTTTGCATTTTATGTCTTCCGAGGAGGGGGCAATGGAAAAGCAGGCACAGTTTGATGCGCTGACGGAGCTTCCAAATCGTTTCTATATGATGGCAAAGCTTAAGAATCTTTTTGAGGCTGAGAAGCAGGGGGAATATTTCCTTGCAATGATTGATATTGATGATTTTAAGAAAATTAACGATTCATTCGGACATAATGTAGGAGATGATGCACTTAAGATGCTCGCTCGTACTATCGTAAACAAGGCTCGAGGTGTTGAGCTTAGCTATTGCAGATGGGGAGGAGAAGAGTTTTTACTTCTTGGCAAATGTGTCGACGGAGAGGTGCCTAAGAATTTTCTCGATGAGCTTCGTGTGGAGATTAATTCAAAATCCTTCTGGACATCTAAGGGCAGTGGAAGGATGACAGTGACTATAGGTGCAGGAAAATATAAAGTGGGGCAGGATTACAAGGAATGGATTAATTTTGTTGACAAACAGCTTTATGTCGGAAAATGCACCGGTAAGAATAAGGTTGTATGCTGAGACATATTTCAAGGCTTTGACATTTTTAAATGAGCTGTAATCGTTGCTGGTCACACTGTTAGGCGTGAACAGTCACAATCGCATTGAAATTATATTGAAATTACAAATTTTAGTTGCATGAAGTCAATAATTGTGATAAAATATTGTCTGTTCGTAAGACGCCGGCATGTCGGAATGGCAGACGATGCAGACTCAAAATCTGTTGGGCGCAAGCCCGTGTGGGTTCAAGTCCCACTGCCGGCACTATTTGCAAAACCCCGTAAATCCAAGATTTTCAGTAAAATCAAGGGTTTGCGGGGTTTTTCTTTACTTACAATCTTTCAAAAAATTAAAGAAATTAGGGTACTTTTAAGAAAAATCTGCCCAAAAAGGTACCCAAAAATCTGCCATATAGGCTGTAATACCAGATAGCAAACAGGAGCATTATGATGATAAAAAAGATTTATAAAAAATATGAAATTATATTCAATGTTATATTTTTCTCGATTTTCCCGATTACGGCTTTTTATCTTATGGAGTTCTACGAACATAATCCTTTTGAAGAAGTCAGATTTATGGCAGGTTTTTTTAATATTATTTTGTTTGAGCTGATTGCCTGGATTCTTTATTTTGTTACGGGCAGGGCGAAATGGGCACTTCGTGCAGTTTTTATCGTGGCCATGGTTTTTGGACTGATTAATCATTATGTTATGCTTTTCCGCTCGACTCCTTTTGTTCCATGGGATATTTTTTCAATTGGTACGGCGACAAGTGTTGCATCCAATTATGATTTCGCACCGACTGCAGGAGTAGTTGTTGTTACAGTTATATTTATAGCTCTTATTATGCTGATGCATTTTGTTGATTTCAGAATTAAGTGGAAATTCAGGTTCAGACTAATTCCGACAGTGCTTGGATTACTTGTGATGTGCCTGTTTGTGAATGCCCTGCAGGATGAGGATTTCCAGACGGACAATTACCTGTATCCGTTTTTATTTACACCTGCATATATGACAAAGGTGAATGGAATGGCAGTGACCTTTGCGATGGATCTTAAGTTTGTGGCGGTTGATAAGCCTGATGGGTATAGCAGACAGAAGGCTAAGGAGCTGCTTGACAGCTATGCCGGTACAGATGATAATTCAGATGCAGCTAATAATACTGCAATTACAGATAAAAGTGATTATCCGAATATTATAGTTGTGATGGATGAGGCATTTTCAGACCTGTCAGTGCTCGGTGATTTTGATACAAATACAGACTATATGCCGTTTGTGCACAGTCTTGAAAAGGGCAATGAGAACACTATAACAGGATATCTGAATACGTCTGTATGCGGTGGAAATACCGCCGATACCGAGTTTGAGTTTCTGACAGGCAATACGATGGCTTTTCTTCCGGTAGGAAGTATTCCTTATCAGCAGTATATAAAGAGCACGACACCTTCCCTTGCAAGCTATTTAAAAAGCATAGGCTACGCAACGTATGCACAGCATCCGTACTATGGCAGTGGATGGAACCGGGATACGGTCTATCCTCTTTTGGGATTTGACAATCTTTCGTTTATGCAGGATTATTCTAATCAGAGGTTTGTGCGCAAATATATAAGTGATGAGACATCATTTGACAGGATTATTGAGACCTATGAGAACAAACCGGATGGTCAGCCGGCATTTATATTCAATGTCACTATGCAAAACCATGGTGGATACACGGATACCTACTACGGCTTTGACAATACGGTGACAGCGGATAAGCTCAATAATTCTGCACTTGACCAGTATCTTTCTTTGATTAAGATGACAGACGAGGATTTAAAGAACCTCATTGAATATTTCTCAAATGTGGATGAGAAAACTATAGTGGTATTTTTCGGTGATCATCAGCCAAATGATACTGTGGCGAGCTCTGTTCTTGCAGCAAACGGCATGGACTATAATAATTTATCAAATGAAGAGCTTAAGCTGCGCTATCAGGTGCCGTATGTTATCTGGGCAAATTATGATATTGATGAGGCTGCAGGAAAAGACACGAGCGTTAATTATCTGGCTGCAAACGTACTTAAAGCGGCAGGTGTGCCGACAAATGACTATCAGAGCTTTCTGCTAAAGCTGCAGGAGGAGTATCCAATTATATCAGCGGTACGCACGGATAAAACTGCAGATAAGACATTAGATAAAGCATCAAATAAATCAGACAAGGCAACCGGCAGCAAAAATAAGCAGGCCGATTCGGATATGCTAAACGATTATAAGCTTTTGCAATATTACAGACTGTTTGACTGGGAGGATAAGTGATGAATTTTGTTAAAAAGCATCCACTTTTGACAGCGTTTTTAATTCCGTTTTTCATATGTATAATCATCTGTATAGGAAATGGTGTATATCCATTTGGCGATTACTGCCTTTTGCATATGGATTTGTATCACCAGTATCTGCCTTTCTTTAATGAGCTGTGGGAGAAGCTAAGAAATGGTGCGAGCCTCATGTATACATGGAATATCGGGCTTGGCAGTGATTTTGTATCGGTATTTGCCTATTATCTGGCGAGTCCGTTAAACTGGCTTGTGGTGCTTTTTCCAAAGAGCCATATTATTGAGTTTATCGAGCTGCTAATCATTTTTAAGATTTCGCTAAGCGGAGCAACATTTTTTTATTTTCTGAAGGAACACTTTGTACTTCTTGGAAAGGATAACAGATATCACGATAATACATTTGTGCCGGCATTTGTTTTCTCTACGGCATATGCGCTTTCCGGCTTTGTAGCTGCGTATAGCTGGGATGTCATGTGGATGGATGTTGTGGCGGTTGCACCGCTTGCGATAGTAGGACTTGAGAAGCTTGTGCGGGACAAAAAGCCGGTGCTTTACTATGTATCACTGGCACTTTGTATATTGTCAAACTATTATCTGAGCATCATGCTTTGCATCTTTTTGGTATTCTGGTTTGCATGGCTTTTCTTTACGCAAAATGGCGGTAAAATGGCTGCAATTGTGAGATTTGCCGTTTACTCGCTTTTGGCTGGAGGCACTGCGATGGTGCTAATCATCCCGGAGCTTATCATTTTAAGCTACAGCGGTTCATCGGGGATTGAGTTCCCAAAGCAGATAGAGTGGTATTTTAATCTCTTATCAGAGGTCGGCAGGATGTGCACGACAGCAAGCGTCTATGAGGGTGCAGAGAACTGGCCGAATCTGTATGCCGGAGCCTTTAGTGTGATGCTTTTGATACTGTTTGTGCTCAATAAAAGGATTAATTGGAAGAAAAAAATAGCTCCCGTATTGTTTGTGTTGTTTTTCATGGCAAGCTTTGCCAATAAACAGCTTGACTTTATATGGCACGGACTGCATTTTCCGGATTCGCTGCCTGGCAGACAGTCGTATCTGTATGCATTTCTTGTATTGACCATAGGCTATGCTACAGTAAGAAAGTGGCGTGGCATAAGACTGTGGCATATTGGCGTGGCAGTGGTATTTGCATCGGCGCTTATGGCAGTAAGCACGATGTTTGCCGATGAGGATGTGACAGAGTATTATGCAGTTATCATAAGCATATTGTTTGTTGCGCTGTACGGCATTATGACAGTACTTTTAAAGCTTGCAGCAAGGAAAAACAGGGAGCTTTTGATGGTCATAACATGCGGTATTGCGATTGTGGAGCTGGCTGTCAATATGGCTGTGACAGGACTTGGATGTACCGGCAGAAGCAGCTACAATGCCAATGTGGACGATATGCAAAAGGCACTGGAGCTGGCAAAAGAGGATGCAGCTGACAACGATGTACCATTTTACAGGGTTGAGGATACAGGCCGACTAACTAAAAATGATGACACACGATACGGCTATGCTTCTGGAACACAGTTTTCTTCCCTGATGAATATAAATGTGAGCCATTTTTATCAGGCTCTTTATATGGAGGGAGGCAAGAATTTCTACTGTTATAACGGTGCCACACCTGTCACGTCAGCCATGCTTTCGGTCAGATATATGGTTACAAAATCAATACAGCCACAGAATGAGCTGACTACACTTGTTGGAAAATGCGGAAATCACTATCTGTATCGGAATAACTACACACTTCCGCTTGGTTTTATGATGGATGAGGGAGTGATTGATGCGTGGAAGCCATCATCGTCATCGAAAATCTATTCGATTAATTCCCTTGGCAGGCTCCTTGGCGCAGCAGATGATACGCTGACCCTGACAGAGTGCACTCAGGACGAAAATCCGGGAACTACGACTCTCACCTTTGACCATGACGGATATTATTATGCGGCATACGATTCGTGCAGCACTGACAGTCTGACCTTCAGCCACGGAGAGTATGAGACCACATACTCGAAGACCACTCACAGGTATCTGTTTGACCTGGGATATGTGAAGGCGGGGGAGACAGTTTCCGTCACAAACACTGATGCCGATGCTGTACGATTTAATGTATACGAGCTTTCCATTGCTGCAGTTGAGAGTGCTTACAATACACTCAATGAGCAGACACTCTCGGTGGATGATTTTTCAGATACACACATAAGCGGACACATTGATGTGAAGCAGGCAGGACAGCTTGTACTTTCTATTCCGAGTGAAAAGGGATGGACTATGAAGGTGGATGGGAAGGATGCAGAGTATGAGGATTTTTCAGATACCTTTGTGAGCATTCATCTGGATGAGGGAGAGCATGAGATAGAGCTTTATTATGAGACACCGGGGCTTAAGGCAGGTGCAGCTATAAGCGCAGGCTGTGTGGGCGTCTTTCTACTGCTTTTATTGTTGCGTCAAATAGTTAAGAGACGCAGCCGTTTAAAGTTTAAAGCGAACAGTGACAGATAATGCTTACAATGACCTGTAACGCATACAGTTCATTTATGCGAAACACAGAATGTTCAAATTGTAATAGTATAATTCAATAATAAAAATAAAACAGGAGATTAACAAAATGAACAAACAAAACAAAAAAATCGCACAGGAAAAAAGAAGAATCGAGAGAGAGAAGGCAGAAAAGAAGGCAAAGGTTGTGAATCTGCTGAAATTCTGGGTGCCGGTAGTGGCAGTCGTTGTGGTAGTCATAGTGCTAATCTGGGCAGTTGCGACATCGGGCGGTTCATCGTCAAAGGGCACTGACGGTACAGAAGCTGCATCACAGACCACAGAATCTCAGGCATCCGAGACACAAAGCAGTGATTCACAGACCGAGGCAGCAACACTTAATACAGAGGCTGACACGGTTGCGGAAAACGGAGATAAGGTAAATATTGACTACACCGGATATATGGACGGTGAAAAATTCGAGGGTGGAAGCACTGATGGACAGGGCACAGACCTGGTGCTTGGCTCAGGCAGCTATATAGATGGCTTTGAGGACGGAGTGGTAGGTCACAAGGTGGGAGAAACCTTTGATTTAAACCTGAAGTTCCCGGATGATTATAAGGCAAATACAGAACTAGCCGGAAAGGATGTTACGTTTGAGGTGACTCTTAACGGTGTATACAAATAAAGAGGATAACACACATATATGGAAAAATCGTTTGAAGAGGTACTGGTACAGTTTTATGTTGACCAGTACAGGGAGAATGCGAAGAGAAGTACAGGTAAGCCTGTAAAGCTGGCACACTATATTCACAGGCTCAATAATAAAGCAAAATCAATTAAATATGCGCGATTTTCAAAAAATGAGACTGTGGCACTTGACAAGCTGCATCAGGAAATAAAAAGGCTTGCATTGATCACCTACTATTCCAACAATAAGAATGCAAGGCAGATTTTAAATAGAGAAATCCTTCCGCAGCTCGTCAGGGTGGATATGGAGCAGTTTGATGAGAATGAGGCAGAGTATCTCACAGAGGATTTTCTAAAGCTTTTGCGCAAGGAGTATATAGGTGCGATATGTACAAGGAGCATGAAGGCGCTTTACAATGAGTACCGCAGCAAGGAGCTTAGAAGAGAGATTGTCACGCTGGTTCCGGCACGGCCGGAGCTTGAGTTTCCAAAAGCACAGAGCATGAAAAGGCACTTCATACTCCATATAGGCCCGACTAACAGCGGTAAGACATATCAGGCGCTTGAGAGGCTTAAGCTGGCGCAAAACGGAGTTTATCTGGGACCTCTTAGACTTCTGGCACTTGAGGTATATGAGAAGATGAATGATGCAGGCATACCATGCACCATGCTTACAGGCCAGGAGTGTCTTGAGGTATCAGACAGCAGAATTACAGCATCGACAGTGGAGATGCTTGACTGTGACAAGGAGTATGATATCGCAGTGATTGATGAGGCACAGATGGTTGCAGATGATGACAGGGGACATTCATGGACCAGGGCAATTCTTGGTACACTTGCAGGAGAGATTCATATATGCATGAGTCCGGTGGCAAAGGATGTAGTCATTCATCTGATTAATCTGTGCCATGACGAGTATGAGATAAGGGAGTATGAGAGAAAGACTGCGCTAAAGCTGGAGGATAAGCCTTTTTCTTTTCCACAGGATGTGAGAGAGGGCGATGCCTTTATCGTATTTTCAAAGAAGTCGGTACTCAATATAGCAGGGCGTCTGGAGGAAAACGGCATAAAGCCAAGTGTCATATACGGAAGTCTGCCACCGGAAATAAGGCGCAGGCAGATGACGCTTTTTAATGAGAAAAAGACACAGGTTGTCGTGTCAACAGATGCGATAGGAATGGGACTCAATCTGCCGGTCAGAAGAATTGTATTTCTGGAGGTGGAAAAGTTTGATGGAGTATCAAGACGTCCGCTTGTCATCTCTGAGATAAAACAGATAGCGGGCCGTGCAGGCAGATTTGGTCTGTATGATACAGGCTATGTGACAGCTTTGGGACAAAAGAATCTGAATTATCTGAAGAATACGCTAAATATACCGGAGCAGGATATTGATATAGTAAGTCTTGGCTTCCCGCAGGTGCTCCTTACAATGGATGCGCCGCTTGATGCGATAATTAAGCTCTGGCATGAGGCAGAGCCATCAGCACCGTTTAGGAAAATCAATGTCGATGAGATATTGTTTTTGTATGGATATGCGTATAAGGAGCGATACTTTATCGCAGATTTTGATGACAAATATCTGCTTTATAAGATGATTACATGTCCTATAGATATAAAGGACAGGGAGCTTGTCAGACAATGGCTGCGCTACTGCATGTCGTATACATCTGATATCTCTCTCGACAAGCCTGATAAGCATTCAAAGTATCAGGGGCTCATGAAATACGAATCCTATTACAAAAAGCTTGATTTGTACTATCAGTTTTCAGTCCGCATGGGCAAAATTGTGGAGGAGGACTGGCTTGAAAACGAGCGCGACAAAACACAGGCAAAGATTATGCAGCTTCTATCAAAGAGCAAGGATGAGTATATTATCAGATGCCGGTATTGCGGCAGAATACTTCCGATTGGAAATTCACGCAATATATGCAGAGACTGCTACAGCATGATACGCAGGTAGCAGCCGGTTTATATTTTACGGTCAAGTCGTTGAATTTAGCTGTCCAATGTGGCATAATAGAAATAAGACCAAAATATGAATGGAGGAAGTTTTTATGGCAAACAATGAGTTACAGATTGCCGGCTCACAAGGTGAACTTAGAATCCGTCCTTACGAGCACCACGCAAAGTATTATGAAACAGATCAGATGGGTATAATCCACCATTCAAACTATGTCAAGTGGATGGAAGAAGCAAGACTTGATTTGATGGATCAGATAGGACTCAACTACAGGCAGATGGAGGATATGGAAATCATAAGTCCGGTGCTGTCGATATCGGTAGAGTATCACAGTATGGTACATTTCGATGATACGGTCGTCATCTACACAAAGCTGCTTAAGTATAACGGAATCAAGATGGAGCTTGAGTATGTCATGAAGGACAAAGAGACAGGCGAGCTTCGCACCACTGCAAAAAGCAGCCATTGCTTTTTGAACAAATCCGGCAAACCAATCTCATTAAAGAGAATGTATCCGGAATTAGATACAAAATTTTTTGAATTTAAAGAGGCATAATAAAATGATACAGGATAGATTAAAAGCATTGAGAAGCGAGATGGCAAAGAGGGGCATCTCGCTGTATGTGGTACCTACTGCTGATTTTCATGAGTCAGAGTATGTAGGAGAGCATTTTAAGGCACGCAAATATATTACAGGCTTCACGGGCTCAGCAGGTACCGCAGTCATCACTATGGATGAGGCCGGACTATGGACAGACGGCAGGTATTTTGTGCAGGCGGCTGCGCAGCTTAAGGATACCACTGTAAAGCTCTTTAAGATTGGCGAGGAGGGCGTACCGACAGTTGATGAGTATATAAAGGATACTCTTTCGGATGGCGGTGTAATAGGCTTTGACGGCAGAGTGGTAAATGCCGCATGGGGCAAAAGACTTTCAGAAATCGCAAAAGAAAAGCACGGCAGCATGTACGTAAATGAGGATCTGATTGACCTTATATGGACTGACAGACCACCTATGTCAAAGGAAGCTGTCATGATTTTTGACAATAAATATACCGGTGAGGATATAAGCTCAAAGCTTAAAAGAGTCAGAGAGCAGATGGCACAAAAGGGTGCAACACTTCATCTGATGTCATCACTTTACGATATCGCCTGGCTTTTAAATGTCAGGGGAGGCGACATAAGCTATGTGCCTGTAGTGCTTTCATACCTGGCACTGTCACAGGACAGCTGCATATGGTTTTTGCAGGAAGAGGTTGTGACAGAGACTCTTAAGGCATACCTCGATAAGAATGGTATACAGACAAGACCTTACGATGATTTTTATGAATATGTGAAGCATATTGATGAAAAAGAGACAGTGCTTTTAAATACATCGATTGTAAATTACCGCATCTGCGACAGCCTGCCGGATGGTGTTAAGGTGATTGATGCGGAGGATCCTACAGTTGTCATGAAGGCCGTAAAGAATGAAGTACAGCTTGAAAATCTGCGCAAGGCGCATTTGAAGGATGCAGTTGCGATGTGCAAGTTCATGTACTGGCTTAAGACAAATATAGGTAAGATACCTATGACAGAGATTTCGGCTTCAGATTATCTTGCATCGCTTAGAGCTGAGCAGGAGGGCTTTCTTGATTTGAGCTTTGCCACAATATGCGGATATGCTGATCATGGTGCTATTGTGCATTACTCTGCAACAGAGGAGTCTGACAGGCAGCTTAAGCCTGAGAGTCTTCTTTTGGTTGATTCAGGCGGACATTATCTGGAGGGAACCACAGATATCACGAGGACCTTTGCACTAGGCCCTGTGACTGACGAGATGAAGGATATGTTTACGAGAGTGTGCCGCTCAAATATGAACCTGGCAAATGCAAGGTTTAAGGAGGGCTGCTCGGGACTAAACTTTGATATTCTGGCAAGAGAGCCTTTCTGGGAGATTGGCATGGACTACAATCACGGTACCGGACACGGTGTGGGCTATGTGCTCAATGTTCATGAGGGACCAAACAGCTTTCACTGGAAGCAGTACCCGGGCAGAACTGCAGAGCGTGTGATAGAAGAGGGCATGGTTACTACAGACGAGCCGGGCATCTATTTAGAGGGCAAATTCGGTATTCGTACAGAGAATGAGCTGATTTGCCGAAAAGGCGAGAAAAATGAGTATGGCCAGTTCATGTATTTTGAGAATCTGACCTATGTACCGATAGATCTCGATGCGATTGATCCAAATCAGATGACAGACAGGGAAAAAGGATACCTGAATGCTTATCATGCGAGAGTTTATGAGCTTGTTTCACCATTTTTGAATGATGAGGAGGCTCAGTGGCTTAAGAAATATACAAGAGCTATTTAACATTACTGCCTGCACTGCAGTGTGACCGGCAGCGATTACAACAATATTAAGTAATAAGGAAAGTATAAAATGAGTGAAAAGCTTGTACTTATAGACGGACACAGTATTTTAAACAGGGCATATCACGGACTTCCTGATCTGACCAATTCAGAGGGGCTTCACACAAATGCAGTCTATGGATTTTTGAATATCATGTTCAAGATTCTTGACGAGGAAAAGCCTGACTATCTGACGGTGGCATTTGATGTGCATGCGCCGACGTTTCGCCACAGAATGTTTGATGCGTACAAGGGCACGAGAAAGCCTATGGACGAGGAGCTCAGGCAGCAGGTGCCTATGATAAAGGAAATGCTTACCGCTATGGGCATTAAAATCGTGGAAAAGGAAGGCTATGAGGCCGACGATATACTTGGAACCTTATCTGTCAGGGCAGAAAAGGCCGGTATGGATGTCGCCATCATTTCCGGAGACAGAGACCTTTTGCAGCTTGCGACTGACCATGTCATGGTAAGGATTCCAAAGACAAAGAAAACAGGAACCGAGATAGAAAACTACAATACAGCAGATGTTATCGAAAAGTACGGCGTCACTCCAAAGGAGTTTATCGATGTAAAGGCTCTGCAGGGAGATACGTCTGATAATATTCCCGGGGTACCCGGTATCGGCGAAAAGACAGCAGGCGCACTTATAGCAAAATATCACTGTATAGAGGCAGTACATGAGGACGCTGAGAATGTAAAGCCGCCAAGGGCTTCAAAGAATATAGTGGAGTACTGGGAGCAGGCGCTTATGAGCAAGGAGCTTGCGACAATCATACTTGATGCGCCGGTTGACTATGAATTTTCTGATGCAAAGCTTAGTGGCGGAGTAGAGTCACTCTACACTGAGGAAGCCTTTTTACTGTGCAAAAGATACGAATTCAAAAACATGCTGTCACGGTTTAACGTGGAGGCTCCTAAAAACAATGCCGAGGAGCATTTTGTGGTAGTAAGGGACTTAAAGACTGCAGAGAGTGTGTTTGAGAAGGCAAAGGGCAGGGAGGTCGCTTTTGCGGTAGTACCGGGAGAGTCTTTGGAAAACAGCGAAAGTGATGGACAGCTAAGTCTGTTTTCGGAGCCGGTTTCTAACGATTATCTTGCTGTTTCGATTTGTTTTTCAGAGGAGGACATTTATTTTATCTGTACAGGTGATGAGATTTCAAGCAGCTTCCTGGATGAAAAATTAAATACCCTGGAAGTAAAGTCATGGATATCACCGGATTTAAAGACCAATCTGCACAGATTTAAGAGCAAAGAGATAAAGGCAGATGACAGAGGCAGATATTTTGACATGATGGTGGCTGCATACCTTATCAATCCGCTTGTCGGGGAGTATCCCTATGATGCGGTTGCAAAGGACTATCTGGGGCTTATGCTCTCATCTAAAAAGGATTATCTGGGAAAGCTTGATTTCACCCGGATGATGAAGGAGGATGAGAAAAAGGCAGTGGACTGTGCCTGCTACGAGGTGTATACTGCCTGGAAATCAAAGCCGGTTCTTTTGCAGAAGCTAAAGGAAATGGATATGCTCACGCTTTATAAAGATATCGAGCTCCCGCTCGTTTTTGTGCTGTATGATATGGAAAATGAGGGTATAAGGGCTGATGGAATAAAGCTTAAGGAGTATGGAGACAAGCTTGCTGTTTCGATAACTGAGCTTGAAAAGAAAATATATGAGGCAGCAGGTGAAGAGTTTAATATAAATTCGCCAAAGCAGCTTGGAGTCATTCTCTTTGAAAAGCTTGGACTGCCAAATGAAAAGAAGACAAAGACCGGTTATTCTACTGCGGCAGATGTGCTTGAAAAGCTGGCACCGGAGTATCCGATTGTCGCGGATATATTGGAATACAGACAGCTCACAAAGCTAAAGAGCACATATGCTGACGGACTTTCGGGATATATTGCATCCGATGGCAAAATCCATACTACCTTAAATCAGACAATCACTGCGACAGGCCGTCTTTCAAGCACAGAGCCTAATCTGCAGAATATCCCGATAAGGATTGAGCTGGGCAAGCTTATCAGAAAGGTATTTCTGCCTGAGGATGGAGATCTGTTTGTTGACTCAGACTACTCGCAGATCGAGCTTCGGGTGCTTGCGGCGCTTTCAGGGGATGAAAGGATGATAGAGGCCTTTAAGAATGGTCAGGATATCCACAGAAGTACAGCATCCCTTGTGTTTGACACACCGTTTGATGAGGTCACAGACCTTCAAAGACGAAATGCCAAGGCGGTAAATTTTGGTATCGTATATGGTATCAGCGCGTTTGGTCTGTCTAACGACCTGGGGATTTCAAGGAAAGAGGCACAGGGCTATATAGACAGCTATTTTGTCAAATATCCAAAGATTAAGGAGTTTTTGGATCAGACGGTTTTGGATGCCAAGAAAAATGGCTATACAAAGACCATGTTTGGGCGTATCAGACCGATTCCCGAGCTGAACTCGAGCAATTTCATGCAAAGACAGTTTGGAGAGAGAGTTGCGATGAACTCACCTATTCAGGGTACAGCAGCCGATATCATAAAGATTGCCATGATACGTGTGCATGACAGGCTTCTTGACGAGGGCTTAAAGTCAAGACTTATCCTTCAGGTGCATGATGAGCTTTTAATTGAGACAAAGGAAGCTGAGAAGGATAAAGTGATTAAGCTTCTGGAGAAAGAGATGCGTGGTGCGGTGGACATGAAGGTATCCATGGAGGTGGGCACCGAGTGTGGCTATGACTGGTATGATGCGCATTGATGACAGAAAAGGAAATAGTATGATTTTTATAGGAATAACAGGTGGTGTAGGTGCCGGAAAATCGGCAGTGCTTAGCTATCTTAGGGAACTTGATGGCGTAAGGGTCATGCTCTCCGATGAGATAGCACATGAGCTGATGGAGCCGGGAAGCGACTGCTACAACAGATTAAAGGAATTGTTTGCGGGCGAACCGATATGGCTTGAGGACGGGCATTTTGACAGACCGGCACTTGCCGGAGTGATTTTTTCGGATGATAAAAAAAGAGAGCTTCTAAATGAAGTAGTGCATCCTGCAGTAAAGGAATATGTGCTTAATGCAGTTAAAGAGGCAAAAAAAGAAGGTCTTTTCATGCTTGTGCTTGAAGCAGCACTCCTTATAGAGGAGGGATATGGTGAAATCTGCGACGAGCTGTGGTATATTTATGCAAGTGAAGAAGTCAGAAGAAAAAGACTTAAGTCATCAAGAGGCTATTCAGATGAGAAGATAGATAGTATCTTTGCAAGCCAGCTTAAAGAAGCTGAGTACAGAAGGCACTGCAAGGAGGTTATCGATAATGATGGAGATATCGAAAACACGATAGCTTCAATAAATAAAGCGCTTAGCAAATACAAGGAGTAGTGGAAATGAATAATGTATTCGGTTTGGATATTGGTACAAGAAATGTTGTAGGAACTGTCGGCTATCAGACTGATGACAAGGAATTTGTGGTTACAGCACAGTATGTCAGGGAGCATGAGACCAGAGCGATGCTTGACGGTCAGATACATGATATAGGCAGGGTGGCAAAAACCATTAAGGAAGTAAAGGACGAGCTTGAAAAACAGACAGGACAGCCACTTGAAGAGGTGTGTATAGCAGCCGCAGGACGAGTATTAAAGACTGTCACGACGCATGTGGAGTATGAGTATGCGCAGGAGTCTGTGGTGACCGGCGAGGATGTCCATACGCTTGACCTGCTTGGCATAGAAAAAGCACAGGAGGCACTCAAGGAGGTTAACGATACAAGCTATAAGTTTTACTGTGTGGGATATTCTACAGTCAAATTCTTTTTGAATGATGAGGTGTTTATCAGCCTTGAGGGTCATAAGGCAAACAAAATAGGCGAGGATATCATAGTTACATTTCTGCCGGAGGATGTGGTTGACGGACTTTATGCGGCAGTGGGACAGGCAGGGCTTAGTGTTGCCAATATGACATTGGAGCCTATCGCCGCTATCAATGTGGCAATTCCGGAGAACTATCGTATGCTTAATATCGCACTTGTCGATGTGGGAGCCGGAACGAGTGATATCTCAATCACAAGAGACGGAAGTATCATAGCCTATGGCATGATACCGCATGCAGGAGATGAGCTGACAGAAGTTATTGTGCAGCATTTCCTCGTGGATTTCAATATGGCGGAGAGCATCAAGCTTCAGTCTACGACAAGTGATACGGTTACATACAAGGATATCATGAGCATCGAGCACACAATTCCTGCACAGGATGTCTGGGATGTGGCAGCACCTGTTGTTGATAATATTGCACAAGAGGTATCGGCTAAAATCAGAGAGCTAAACGGTGACAAAACAGTGAGTGCCTGCTTTGTAGTCGGAGGCGGAGGCAAGATACACGGCTTCACGGAAAAGCTTGCGGAAGACCTTGACCTGCCGGAGGAAAGAGTCGCTCTAAGAGGTGAGGAAGTGCTTGGCGATGTGACCTTTGAGCAGGAGGATATTAAGAAGGATCCGCTTCTTGTCACTCCAATTGGTATATGTCTGAATTATTATGACCAGAGAAATAATTTTATCATGGTCAGATTCAACGGTGAGAGAATAAAGCTCTATGACAATAACAGGCTTACAATAGTCGATGCGGCGCTTCAGGCGGGATTTCCAAACGATGAGCTGTTTCCAAAGCGCGGCACCCCGATAAACTTTACGGTAAACGGTGTGGCAAGGCTTGTAAGAGGCGAGGCCGGAGATGGCGCAGTAGTGACCATGAACGGAAAGCCAGCAAGCATCAACACACCGCTTGAGCCAAACAGTGAGATAGTCATCGAGCCGTCCACAGCAGGAGAGGCAGCAGTGTATAAGATATCGCAGCTTGATGAGTACAATCATTCTGTCATTACTTTTATCATAAACGGCAGAAGGGTTTCATGTCCTAGGTTTGTCCAGGTAAACGGAGAGCTTGAGCCGGAGGATTACAGCATCAGGGAAAACGATGTGATTGAGACAAGAAATTACTATACAGTGCGTCAGATTGCGCAGTTTATGGACCTCGTTATTGACACAGACCAGATGATATTTGTAAACAATGAAGAGGCTGATCTCGACACTCTTGTATATGAAAATTTCTCTGTTGAGTGGAAAACAGATGAATATGGTGTTGCAAGAATCGACAATAACAATTATAATGACACACAAGAGTCTGATTCAGATGATGCTTCGGTCTTAGCTGAGCAGGATGCAAACAGCACAGAGTCAGACAACACAGTGACCAGAACATCAGAGCAGATGATGAATCAGGTGCTCGATGAGCTGCATGATGATTTTGCTAAAGAAGCTGAAGCATCTGCTGTGCCGGAAAACGAATTGCCGGAAAATGAATTGCCAAAAAATGATATACAGGAAGAAATACACGAAGAAGACTCATCAGAAAATACAGTTACAGTAATTGTAAACGGTGAGCCTGTAGAGCTGTCCGGCAAGGATACATATATATTTGTCGATATATTTACCCATATCTCATTTGATTTACAGGCAGGAAAGGGCAGGGCAATAGCCACTGTAATAAATGGCAGAGATGCCCAGTTTTCCGAGGAGCTTCATGAGGGAGACAAAATAGAATTATACTGGAAAGAGAATTAACATGTTAGAATTATGCAGCATTGCCAGCGGCAGCAGTGGAAACTGTATATGTGTGGGTACGGATGATTGTCATGTGCTCATAGACGCGGGCATCAGCGGTAAGAAAATAGAAAACGGACTGAATGAATTTGATATGACTGCCACAGATATGCAGGGGATTCTCGTGACACATGAGCATATAGACCATATCGCAGGGCTTGGTGTCATGGCAAGACGCTATCATATTCCGATTTATGCAACAAAGGCCACAATCGGGGCCATAAAATGTACCAAATCCGTTGGAAATATAGATGATGAGCTGTTTCATCCTGTTGAGGCAGGCGTCGATTTTACAATAGGCGATATAGAGTTTGAGCCGCTTCACATATCACACGATGCGGCTGATCCTGTCGCGTACAGATTTAAAAACGAAAATCATGCGATGGCGGTCGTGACAGACCTTGGCACGTATGATGATGCACTGGTTTCAAAGCTTCAGAACCTGGATGGGCTGCTGCTTGAAGCCAATCATGATATAAATATGCTCCAGACAGGGGCATATCCGTATCCGCTCAAGCGCAGAATCATGGGTGACAGCGGACATTTGTCGAATGAGAGAAGCGGGCAGTTGTTATGCGAGCTTCTTCATGATAAATTTGGCTCAGTAATACTGGGACACCTTAGTAAAGAAAACAACTACGAAAAGCTGGCGTATGAAGCCGTCAGGCTTGAGGTCACAATGGGAGACAATCCATATAAGGCAAGTGATTTCCCTATGTATGTGGCTAAGAGAGACAGGGCATCAGACCGCATAGCCGTAGAATAAGAGAACAGGAGAATAAGTTGTTATGGATAACACAAAGAACAAAGTAATCATCACAGTTGTCGGAAAAGACACAGTAGGAATCATCGCAAAGGTATGTACATATCTGTCAGAGGGCAGTGTAAACGTGCTTGATATCTCACAGACTATCGTTTCAGGTTATTTCAACATGATGATGATTGTGGATATGGCAAATGCTACAGCTTCATTTGCAGAGATTTCTGACCAGCTTGATGCACTTGGAGAAGAAATTGGTGTAACAATAAAGTGTCAGAAGGAAGAAATCTTTGAGATGATGCATCGAATCTAGTTTAGCATAAAAATGTCATACACAGTTAAAGGAGAACAGCAAAATGATAAATATTGGTGAAGTAATTGAGACCAATGACATGGTGGAGAAGGAAAATCTTGACGTGCGTACAATCACACTCGGTATCAGCCTGCTCGACTGTATAGACTCAGACCTTGCAAAGGTAAATGAGAATATCTACAACAAGATTACAACACTTGCAAAGAATCTTGTATCAACAGGAAAAGAGATAGAGAACAACTACTGTATCCCTATCGTAAACAAACGTATTTCAGTTACACCTATCGCCCTTGTCGGCGGTGCGGCCTGCAAGAGCTCAGAGGATTTTGTTACCATAGCAAAGACACTTGACAGAGCTGCCAAAGAGGTAGGTGTCAACTTCATCGGTGGATACTCAGCACTTGTGTCAAAGGGCATGACAAAGGCGGATGAGCTTTTAATCAAATCCATCCCTCAGGCAATGCTTGAGACAGACCTGGTATGCAGCTCTGTAAATGTTGGCTCTACAAAAACCGGAATCAACATGGATGCAGTAAAGCTGATTGGCGAGATGATAAAGGAGACAGCAGAGGTGACAAAGCACCTTCCTGTATCAGGCTGTGCCAAGTTTGTAGTATTCTGCAACGCTCCTGATGACAATCCGTTTATGGCAGGAGCCTTCCATGGTGTGACAGAGGCAGATGCCATCATCAATGTAGGTGTCAGCGGACCGGGAGTAGTAAAGACTGCTCTTGAAAAGGTAAGAGGCGAGAACTTTGAGGTGCTCTGTGAGACAATCAAGAAGACAGCCTTCAAGGTTACACGAGTAGGACAGCTTGTGGCAAAGGAGGCTTCAAAGAAGCTTGGAGTGCCATTTGGAATCATAGACCTCTCACTTGCACCTACACCGGCTATCGGAGACTCTGTAGCCGATATTCTCTGTGAGATAGGCTTAGAGAGAGCCGGAGCTCCGGGAACAACAGCAGCACTTGCACTCTTAAACGATCAGGTGAAAAAGGGCGGTATCATGGCATCCTCATATGTCGGCGGACTCTCAGGTGCCTTTATTCCTGTATCAGAGGATCAGGGAATGATAGATGCCGTAAATGATGGTGCACTCACTCTCGAAAAGCTTGAGGCTATGACCTGTGTGTGCTCAGTGGGACTTGACATGATTGCAATCCCGGGCGATACAAAGGCCACCACAATTTCAGGAATTATCGCAGATGAGATGGCTATCGGTATGATAAATCAAAAGACAACAGCCTGCAGACTGCTTCCAGCAATCGGAAAGGATGTAGGTGATGTGGTAGAAATCGGAGGACTCCTTGGAAGTGCACCGGTTATGCCGGTAAACAGATTCTCTTGTGATGCATTTGTAAACCGTGGAGGAAGAATCCCGGCACCTATTCACAGCTTTAAAAATTAGTAAATAATGGCATTGTTTACAAGCATGTACTTATAAGAATAACTTATAAGTACATGCTTATTTTAAAGTGGTACTTGACAATGACAAAAATACATGCTTAAATAAAGACAGTTATATGACTGACGGAAGTGGATAACCACATGGAGTATAACAGTTGATTGCCGACCGTCTGGGCGCACATTTATATAAGTTTCCTGCAGAGCTTTATATTATTATGTGTGTTCAGACGGTCTTTTTTATTCCGGCAGGCCCGAGTAATTTGGGGATGCAGACCACATTATCAGAAAACATGGAGGATGACATGGAAAGAGTATCATTAGCAAAGGAATTATCAAGCACAACATACCCTGGCAGAGGTATCGTAATCGGCCGCACAAAGGATGGTAAGAAGGCTGTAACAGCATACTTTATCATGGGCAGAAGCGAAAACAGCCGCAACAGAGTATTTGTAGAGGATGGCGAGGGCATCAGAACACAGGCATTTGACCCTTCAAAGCTTGAGGATCCAAGTCTTATCATTTACGCACCTGTAAGAGTGCTCGGCAACAAGACAATTGTCACAAACGGTGACCAGACAGATACTATCTATGAGCTGATGGACAAGCAGCAGACATTTGAGCAGGCCTTAAGGACAAGAGAGTTTGAGCCTGACGCTCCTAACTATACACCTAGAATTTCAGGAATCATGCATATTGACAATGGTGAGTTCAACTATGCTATGTCAATCTTAAAGAGCAACAACGGCAATCCTGATGCATGCAACAGATATACATTTGCATACTCAGCACCGGTTGCGGGAGAGGGACATTTCATCCATACATATATGGGCGATGGAAATCCACTGCCAAGCT
>ERZ650305.261-NODE-261-length-20004-cov-6.648203_pt1 | contig 20004 bp, 21 predicted proteins | sample MGYA00376241_ERZ650305 | MGnify/ENA primary metagenome ERZ650305 (study PRJEB26733, sample SAMN07839276) | wastewater metagenome | biome: urban; feature: artificial channel; material: waste water | place: USA: North Carolina | collected 2016-02-25 ... | reverse complement strand
ATCTCTGCGATTGTGGAATCATCTCTTTTGTCACAACTGCCCAATATGTTTTCTTGATTTCACGATTCTTCACCATTTGCGTGAGCCTAGTAAGCGCTTTAGACGTTTTGGCATAGATGACCAAACCAGAAGTTGGTCTATCAATTCTATGAACCAAACCCAAGAAAACATTTCCAGGCTTTTGGTCTCTAATTTTTATAAAATTTTTGATAGAATCCAGCAAAGATTCATCGCCCGTTTTATCACCTTGTACCAATTGTCCTACCTTTTTATTGATAACAAGAAGGTGATTATCTTCGTATAGAATTTGAGATTCTTCCATTATTTTTTCTGTTGTTTAAAAAGCCATTTTGGAATGGTGTCAATTAATTCTTTCGAAGCGATATTATTGTGCCACTTATCTTTACAATCCCAAAAAAATATTTTACCATTTCCCTTCATCTCCTCAAAAAATTGTAAATTACTTTTAGGTGAATTATCAGTATCTAAACTACCGTGAATATACCAAAGGGGAATATTTTTTAGGTCTTCCATTTTGTCAAACTGAGAAATACCAGAGATATTAATTCCTGCTGCAAACAAATCTGGTCTTTTCGAAAGAGCGTTCATTGTGGTAGAACCTCCCATAGAAAATCCCATCACATAGATTCTGCTTCCATCAATCGGCAGTTGTTTTTTCAAAGAATCAATATATTGCAATACCAAATCCAAATGTTCATTAGATTCGGAAGCCAAAACATTTCTATTTGGGTCTAAATGATAATTTGAAGAGCGAATCGGAAACTGTGGTGCCAAAATATATGCAGGATATTTCTCTTTGTTTTCTGGAGTTATCCAATTCTTAACCAAAGCATACATCTGTTTCGTATTATCATTCCCAATTGCGCCAGAACCGTGAAACACCAAAACCAAAGGGAATTTTTGACTTTTTGAGCTAACTTCAGGAGAAAACAATCGATATTTCACAGAAATATTTTCCTTTTTTAGTTCGCCTTCTTTAAACTCTGAAATATCAATATTTCTGATTGCAGCAACATAACTTTTAGAACCCAAAGAATCTATATCTAATATTTCATATTTTTTTCCGAAAGTATTTTTAGATGCTGTACAACTTAGTATAAATATACCCGTAATTGCTAAAACCAAACAATACTTAATAACTCTCATCCTCATTAGGGAAATTTACATCTTTTACATCTTTCACATATTGAGAAACCGCCCCTGTAATTTCTGTATAAAGGTCTAAATATCTTCTCAGGAATTTTGGAGAAAAACCTTTATTCATTCCTACCATATCGTGATACACCAGTACCTGACCATCACAACCAGAGCCTGCGCCAATTCCAATTGTAGGAATATTAATATTTTCAGAGACTTTTTTTGCCAAACTTGCAGGGATTTTCTCTAAAACAAGAGCAAAGCATCCGAGTTTTTCTAAAATTTTTGCATCATTCAAAAGTTTTTCTGCTTCTGCGTCTTCTTTTGCTCTCACTTTGTAAGTCCCAAACTGATATATAGATTGTGGCGTAAGCCCTAGATGTCCCATTACAGGAATTCCTGCATTTACCAATCTAGAGACAGATTCTGCTATTTCTTCGCCTCCTTCTATTTTCAGAGCGTGCGCTCCAGATTCTTTCATCATTCTTACTCCAGATTCTAATGCTTTTTGAGGATCTGATTGGTAAGTACCAAAAGGCAAATCTGCCACCACCAAAGCTCTATCTACACCTCTTACCACACATTGTGCATGGTAAATCATTTGGTCTAAAGTTATGGGAAGTGTGGTTTCGTGACCTGCCATCACATTAGACGCAGAATCCCCAACCAAAATCGCTTCTACACCACCTGCATCTACCATTTTTGCAGTAGTATAATCATAAGCGGTGAGCATTGTGATTTTTTCCTTATCGAACTTCATTTTCCGTAAGGTTTCGGTAGTTACTTTTTTTATTTCTGAATGTACAGACATTATATCCTTAGTTTAGGGTTTAAGATTCAAATTTAGTGAAAATAAAAATTCCAAGTTTTGAAACCTGGAATTTAATATCAAATTATAGAACTACGTGTCCTAGTTTTTTTAATTTTTCGTGGTTAAGGATTTTAATATTTCTTCCTTCCACTGCTATATAATCATCTTGCTTAAATTCAGAAATTAATCTGATGGCACTTTCTGTGGCAGTTCCTATTAGGTTAGCAATTTCTTCTCGCGTTAATGAAATCTTAATAAAACCTTCTGGATCAGTTCCTAGTTTTTGTTCTAAAAGAAGAAGCACTTCTGCCAATCTTTCTCTCACTGTTTTTTGAGCTAAGAATGTTACGGTATTAGAACTCTCTCCTAATTCAAAAGATATTTTCTGAAGCATAGTGTAAGAAAGCTGAGAATCTACCTCTAGCAGATGTAAAAAAACATCGCTCGGGATAAAAATCGCTTGCAAATCACTCATTGCTTCTGCTGTTGCTTGGTATGCTTCGCCTATCAAAAGTGCTCTGTAGCCAATAATATCACCTTCTTTAATAAATCTTAAGATTTGCTCTTTCCTATTAAACCCAAGTTTATATAGTTTGGCAGTTCCGTTTTCTATAAAATAAATTCCATCTACATTGCTTCCTTCTTCAAAAAGAGCTTCACCTTTATTGAAGAAAACTGTTTTTTTTGCTTCGATGTATTTATTATAATCTTCTTTTGATAAAATCTCTTTGAAAGACTTGTCATTAAAAACACTAAGGAATTTACTTTCTATGAACTGTTGCTTCTCTAACGACATAAGAATAAGGTATAAATAGTTATATGATATTAGTCAGCAAAATTACGACTTTTTTAAAATTTATCATAATTTATTTTTGTCTTATTTTTGCATTTTTAATAAACAGATGGCAGAAAATTGTTTCCATTGCGGACAAGAAATACAAAAAGATAGAATTTCCTTCGATGAAAAGGAGTTTTGTTGCAACGGTTGTAAATCCGTTTACGAGATTTTAAATGCAAATAATCTTGGGAATTTTTATGAACTTAATAAAAATTCTGGGGTAAGACCAGACGAAATTTCTACTCAATTTGATTATCTAGACACTCCACAGGTATTCGAAAAGGTGGTAGATTTTTCGGAAGGGAATACTACCGTAGTTACTTTTAAGATTCCTGTTATCCATTGTAGTTCGTGTATTTGGCTTTTAGAAAGTCTTCATGATTTGAACAAGAATATAAAATATTCTCAGGTAAATTTCACAAAAAAAACGCTACAAGTCTCTTTCAACCAAATTGAATTACCATTAAGTGATTTGGCGAAGTTTCTCACCAACCTTGGCTACAAACCTGTAATTTCTCTAGAAACAGCAGAAAAAAGCGAAGCCCCTGTAGATAGAAGCTTGATCATCAAAATGGCGATTGCAGGTTTCGCATTTGGTAATGCAATGATGTTTGCCTTCCCAGAATATCTTAACACAGGTGCATCTGCAGACTATTGGCTCAAAGAATTTTCTCCATTTTTTAGATTCCTTACTTTTTTGCTATCTATTCCTGTGGTTTTTTATTCGGCGTCAGATTATTATAAATCTGCATGGTTTGGACTCAAAAATAAAATTGTAAACATAGACGTTCCTATTGTTCTAGGTATCTTAGTGCTTTTTGGAAGAAGCGTTTACGAAATTGCTACTGATTATGGGCCAGGTTATTTTGATACCTTGTGTGGTTTACTATTTTTTATGTTGATTGGCAAATATTTCCAAAAAAGAACCTACAGCGCACTTTCTTATGACAGAGATTATAAATCTTTTTATCCTATTGCTGTTACCAAAGTAGATTTTGGCGGTAATCAAGAAAATATTTTGCTTTCTGAAATAAAAATAGGCGACAGAATTTTGGTAAGAAATCAAGAAATAATACCTGTAGATGCCATATTAATAAACGGAGAGGGTAATATAGACAACAGTTTCATCACGGGCGAAAGCGCTACAATTTCTAAAAAACCTGGAGATAAAATTTTTGCTGGTGGCAAGCAAATTGGCTCTATCTTAGAATTAGAAGTTATAAAAACGGTGAACCAAAGCTACCTTACCCAACTCTGGAACAAAGAGGCTTTCCGAAAAGAAGAACTAGGATTAGACACTTTGGTTAATAAAATTTCTAAATATTTCACATTTATCATTTTAGGAATCACACTATTGGCTGGGATTTATTGGTATCAGATAGATTTTGAGAAAATGTTTCAGGTGGTTTCTGCTATTTTAATAGTAGCCTGTCCGTGCGCTTTGGCGCTCTCTACTCCTTTTACGATGGGGCATATTATGAGAATTTTGGGCAGAAACAAAATGTATGTAAAAGATGCATTGACGATAGAAAAAATGGCAAAAATAGACACGTTAGTTTTTGACAAAACAGGAACTATTACCTATAATAAAAAGGCGAGCATCTCTTATGAAGGCAAAGAAATCTCAGAATTTGATTTAAAAAACATCAAATCATTACTTAAAAACTCCAACCATCCGCTCTCTAAATCTTTGTATGATTTCTTAGAAACCGAAGATGAATATTTTACGATAGAAAAATTTACAGAAACCGCGGGAAAAGGCTATGAAGCTGAGATAAGAGGGAAATTATATAAAATTGGTTCTGCTAGTTTTACCGCTCAACAATCAAAATCATTAGAAACCGCTGTTTACATCAAAAAAGAAGATGAATTTTTAGGTAAATTTATTTTTAAAAATGAATATAGAGAAGGACTTGCAAATATGGCAAAACACCTTAATCATTATTCATTACATGTATTAAGTGGTGATAATTCTTCTGAAGAAGAAATCTTAAAAAAATTAATTCCTAATATCACGCAAATGAGATTTAATCAATCTCCTGAAGATAAATTAGAATACATAAAATCTCTACAAGAACAAGGCAAAAAAGTTGCAATGCTAGGAGACGGATTAAATGATGCTGGCGCACTGAAGCAAAGTAACATTGGTATAGCAATAGCAGACGACAGTAATTCTTTTACTCCAAGTTCTGATGTAATTATGAATGGGGAAGTATTAACCCAACTTCAAAGCTATTTTTCGTTAACAAAAGATGCAATGACGATTGTAAAAATGACCTTTATCGTAAGTTTATTATACAATGTTGTAGGTTTAACGATAGCAATTTTGGGAGAAATGTCTCCGCTGGTAGCAGCCATTATTATGCCAGTAAGCTCTATAAGCGTAGTTGCATTTACCTCATTATCAACGTGGTTAAGAGCAATGAAATACTTTTAAAAAGCTAATTAAGACAAAAAAATCTTATTTAGAATTTTTATAAATTAAGGTTTTTTTCTAAGATATGATTAAAATCATCAAAAATCCTTAAATTTGAGCCTTGAATACTTATACATTTGTAAATAGTGGAAATTCTATACTTAATGGTAATTTGCAGCGTATCTTTAGCTGTAATATTTCTAATAATTTTTATTATTAGCGTGAAAAAGGGGCAATTCGAAGACGATGAATCTCACGCAGTAAGAATTTTATTAGAAGACAAAAAAACAGATATAGAAGAAGAAAAATCTGAAGAAAAAAATTAAAATTAAAGTGATTAGTTAATATGGAAACACAAAAGTTTAGTTATGACAACAGCATTGTGCGCGCTTTCCTATATGCCATGGTAGTCTTCGGAGTGGTAGGCTTCTTGGTTGGGTTAATCGTAGCATCATTGCTATTTTTCCCAGAGCTTCCGGAACATCTATTTGGAACAGATGACCCTACCGTAAGTGTAAACAGCAATATTATGGGATTGGTAAAAACACAAGGCGCATTTGGTTTCGGTAGATTGAGAATGTTACACACTAGTGCTGTAATTTTCGCATTTGTAGGAAACTGTATTTTTGCCGGAGTTTATTATTCTCTTCAGAGATTATTAAAAGCAAGAATGTTTAGCGATGTTCTTTCTTGGATTAATTTCTGGGGTTGGCAATTGGTAATTGTATCAGTTGTAGTTACTTTCTTAATGGGTATTAATACTTCTAAAGAGTATGCAGAACACGAATGGCCAATCGATATTATGATTGCCGTTGTCTGGATTATTTTTGGTATTAATATGTTTGGTACTATTGCCAAGAGAAGAGTAAGACACCTATATGTTGCTATATGGTTTTACATTGCAACATGGGTAGGTATTACGATGCTACACGTATTCAACAATCTAGAAGTTCCTTTATCATTTGCAGGTTGGAAATCATACTCTGCTTATGCAGGTGTAAAAGATGCTTTGGTACAATGGTGGTATGGTCACAATGCAGTAGCATTTTTCTTGACAACGCCAATTTTGGGATTAATGTATTACTATTTACCAAAAGCTGCGGATAGACCTGTATTTTCTTACAAACTTTCTATTATCCACTTTTGGTCATTAATTTTCGTATATATTTGGGCTGGCCCTCACCATTTGCTTTATACAGCACTACCTTCTTGGGCACAAGCTTTAGGTACTACATTCTCTATTGCTCTTATCGCACCATCTTGGGGAGGTATGCTTAATGGTTTATTAACTTTAAGAGGAGCTTGGGATAAAGTAAGAGAAAATCCTGTTCTTAAATTCTTCGTAGTAGCAGTTACTTGTTATGGTATGGCAACTTTCGAAGGACCACTTTTAGCAACAAAAACTTTAAATAAAATCGGTCACTATACAGACTGGGTAATTGGTCACGTACATATTGGTGCTCTAGGCTGGAATGGCTTTGTGGCATTTGGTATGCTTTACTACTTACTACCAATTATGTGGAGAACAAAACTTTGGTCTGTAAAATTGGCAAACTGGCATTTTTGGCTAGGAACATTAGGTATTATTTTCTATGCTGTACCAATGTATATTTCAGGATTTACACAAGGTCTAATGTGGAAACAATTTAATCCAGATGGTACTTTGGTTTATAAAAACTTCTTAGATACTGTTACGGCTATTATCCCTTACTATCAAATGAGATTTGTAGGAGGTTTATTATATTTCTCTGGTGCTATTTTAATGGTTGTGAATTTGATAGCAACTGTAAGAAGTGGTTCATTCCAAAAAGATGTACCTGTAGAAGCACCTGCTCTAGCAAACGTAGGAACTGCAAGAAAAGAAGGAGAAAGCAAACACCTTTGGTTAGAAAGAATGCCGTTATACTTTTCTGTTTTATCAGCAATTGCTTTAGCAATTGGTGGTATGGTAGAAATTATTCCTACACTTACTGTAAAAGATAACGTTCCTACAATTACTTCTGTTAAACCTTATTCTCCGCTAGAATTAGAAGGTAGAGACTTATACATTAGAGAAGGCTGTAATGCGTGCCACACTCAAATGATTAGACCTTTCAGAGATGAAGTAGTAAGATTTAATGGTAAAAACGGACAATACTCTAAAGCTGGTGAATTTGTTTTTGATAGACCTTTCTTATGGGGTTCTAGAAGAACTGGGCCAGATTTGCATAGAGAAGGAGGTAAAAACCCAGATACTTGGCATTTCAAACACATGCTGAATCCTAGAGTTACATCTCCTGGTTCTATTATGCCTAGATACCCTTGGTTAATTTATAATGAACTAGACAGAACTAAAACTAAAGATAAAATCACTCTACTTAAAAACGTATTTGGAGCTCCTTATACAGAAGACCAAATTGATAATGTAGATAAAATTGTAGATGAACAAGCTGCAAAAATTGTACAAGGCATCTACTCTGGTGATCCTGAAATCAAAAAAGCTTTTGATGCTCAAAAAGCAGAACAAGGAGAAGCATTTATCCCAGTAGAAAAACGTGAGATTATAGCAGTAATTGCTTACCTACAAAGATTAGGAACAGATATTAAAACATCTGAAGTAAAAACAGCTAGTAATAATTAGAATTCATAAATTAAAGGAGTTTTTTCGAATATGATACCTAGCAATTTTAAAGATATATTAGCCCACATAGAAAATGCGGGTATATTACAAACTTTAGCTATGCTTATCTTCATCATTTTCTTTTTAAGCACTGTTTATTATGTAATGAGCAGACCTAAAAAGCACTATTCTGATGTTGAAAAAGCTCCTTTAGAAGATGAATAAAATATATAGTTCTAAAAAAATAAAATAAAATCATGAAACATAGAACACCCGTTTTTGTAAATATACTAATGATACTATTTATTCTAGTATTCATATTTTACATGTTTGTACAAAACACCTCTTTCTTAGGCTCTCCTTATTTCTGGGGAACCACAGTAATTGGGATTATCTTAGCATACATAGGAAATGCAATCTCTGGATTAGCCGAAAATGAAAGATTTAAGCTAATGACAGAAGAAGAAAAAGCAACTTTTCTTCAAGAAAAACAAGTGCCTTACTTCAAAAGATTATATGATAGTGCCTTCAAAAAACAGTCTGATGTTGAGGAAAAAGACATCCTTATTGACCACGGATTTGATGGAATTATGGAACTAGACAATAAATTGCCAAAATGGTGGTTAGGTCTATTCTATTTCGGTGTAGTATATGCCATTGTTTATCTAATCGCATATACCGTTACAGATTTCGCACACCCTGATAAAGAATATGAAGTAGAACACAAAGAACAAATTGCTTCTGTAGAGCAATGGATGAAAGATACACCTCCGCCTACTATTGATAATGCAAAGTATTCTGCTGATAATATTGCTGAAGGTGAACAAATTTTCAAAACCAATTGTGTATCTTGCCACAGCGAAGGAGGTAAAGGTGGAATTGGACCAAATTTGACTGATGACTATTGGATAAATAAACCCGAAAAAACTTTATTCAAAAATATTTTCCACGTAGTAGAAAATGGTAGTCCAAATAATGCAACGATGCAAGCATGGGGTAAAAATGGCGTTTTAACTGGTTTCGATATCGAAAAAGTAGCTGCATACGTTTATCACATTAACCAAGAAATGCCAGATGCTTCTGGTGGTGCTGCTCCACAAGGAGAAAAAGCTGCTTGGGAAAAATAATTAGACAATTATTGATATATTTGTTATAAAAATATGAAAAGTGATTTTTTATAATAAATTAAACATACAAAATGGCTAATAAAGAAGAACAATTAGAAACTGGCGCTGTAATTGGGGCAGAAACATTCAGAGACTCAGTATCTACTGTAGATCAATCTGGAGCTAGAAAATGGGTTTATCCCAAAAAACCAAAAGGAAAATTCACCAATTACAGAGACATAGTTACGGTCTTTTTATTAGCCGTTTTTTTTGTAGTTCCTTTTATTAAGTTAAATGGAAATCCCTTGCTCAAAATCAATATTATTGATAGAGAGTTCTTTATCATCGGACAACCTTTTTATCCGCAAGATTTCTTTATACTTGCTTTAGGGGCTATTACTTCTTTGGTTTTTATCATCCTATTTACTGTAGTTTTCGGTAGAATTTTTTGTGGCTGGATTTGTCCACAAACCATATTTATGGAAGGCGTTTTCCGTAAAATAGAATATTGGATAGAAGGCGACAGAAATAAGCAAATAAAACTTGCAAATCAACCTTGGAATTCAGAAAAAATCCTTAAAAAAGGGCTTAAATGGTTTATTTACACCATCATTTCGCTCATTATTACGCATTGGATGTTTATGTACATTGTAGGCTATGAAGAGGTTCTTAAAATCATGAAAGGAGGTCCTATAGAGTATCCTAGCAATTTTATTGTAATGTTTATTTTTACTGGGCTTTTCTATTTTGTATTTGCATGGTTTAGAGAGCAAGTGTGTACTCTTGTTTGTCCTTATGGTAGATTACAAGGTGTACTAATAGATAAAGAAACCATCAATGTTTTCTATGATTTTAAACGTGGCGAGAACCGCTCTAAATGGAGAAAAGGCGAAGACAGAAAAGCAGCAGGCAAAGGTGATTGTATAGACTGTAACCAATGTGTTGTCGTTTGCCCTACTGGTATAGACATTAGAAACGGTCAACAATTAGAATGTATCAATTGCACAATGTGTATAGATGCTTGTGACGAAGTAATGGTTAAAACTGGTCTCCCTAAAGGTTTGATCAGATATGCTAGCCAAGATGAAATAGAAAAAGAACAAAAATTCAAATTTACTAACAGAATGAAAGCCTATTCTGTAGTTCTTCTGGCATTAGTAGGATTTTTAGGGTATCTATTAAATAATAGAGGAGAATTAGAAGCTAAATTTATAAAACCAGCTGGTAGTACTTTCTTTATTAAGGATAAAAAAATAAACAATACTTACAATTATACTTTCTTAAATAAAACCAATGAAGACAAGAAAGTTACTATTAAAGTAATAAAACCTCAAAATGGAGAAATAATTTTAAGTGATAATAATTCTATTATTCTTAAAAGAGATAAACTAACAAAAGGAACTGTAAACGTAACTTTCCCTGAAATTCAAATTAAACAGTCAAAACAAAATATTACCATTGGCGTTTATGATGACAAAGGAAAATTACTAGATACTTTTGACACTTATTTTGAAGGGCCTTTTAAAATGCAATTCTAAAAAACAAAATTTCTTAATGAAAAAATTTACTTGGGGGCACGGTATCGCAATTGCACTAGGATCATTTATTTGTTTCATTCTATATCTAATTCTCATATTCCCTATAGGAAAACAAAACTCAGAATTAGTAACAGAATCTTACTACGAAGATGAACTAGCCTACCAGAAAGTCATAGATGCAAAAGCCAATGCGGATAACCAAAAAACAAAACCGTTTTTTGCACAATTACCCTATGGTATAAGAATTGCCTTTCCAAAAGAAATTATAGATGCTAATTCTAAAATTGAATATTATCTGTATAGAACAAACGACAAGACCCAAGATAAATCCCAAAAAATTAATCTAGATAGTAATAACAGTTTTTTAATTCCAAAAACAGAATTAATCCCAGGTTCATATACCCTAAAAATAATGTGGACATTTAAAGACAAAGATTACCAAGTAGATTATGATGTAATATGGAAATAGCCCTAATCATAGCAGCAATTGGTCTAGGCTTCGCATCCGGTTTTCATTGCCTAGGAATGTGCGGTCCTATTGCTCTTTCATTAGGTTTATCCAAAAAACAACAAGCAAATTTTCATCTTCAAAATCTCACCTATCAACTAGGAAGAATTCTGACCTATACATTACTAGGTGCATTAGTAGGAATAATTGGTGAAGGATTTCAATTGGCTGGTTTCCAAAAATACGTAAGCATATTAGCAGGTGTTTTGCTTATTTTTATGGCTATTTTTTCTTTTGGTGGTGATTTTGCTTCAAAAATCCCCGCCATCAATAATGCACTTCTTAAAGTAAAAATAAACTTAGGAAAATTACTTCAAAAATCTGACTATTCTTCTAGATTTTTAACTGGCATTCTAAACGGTTTACTACCTTGTGGAATGGTATATATGGCACTTACCGCTAGTTTAGCAGCGGGCGGAATATGGCAAAGCGCCACATTTATGGCTCTTTTTGGCTTAGGAACTTTCCCTTTTATGTTTGCAGCAGTTCTCTTCGGTAATTTACTAAATGCTGCGGTAAGAAATAAAATTCTTAAAATTGTTCCTATTTTTATGCTAATTCTAGGTGCACTTTTTATTTTGAGAGGTATGGAAATCGGTATTCCATATATATCCCCAAAAAAAGAAGCTTTAAAGATAGATAAACAAAAAAACGCCAACCAAAATTCAGACAAAAATTGCCATTAACTTCAAAAATATTATTTCAATCTTTTAAAAAAATATTTGGCTAATTAAAATTAATTTCTACATTTGCATCATTAAATCATCTTAGAAGAAATAAAATTTCAAAAAAATGAATACATTAATCCAATACAATAATACTCAAAAAACATCTATGATGGTTTGTTGTGCTTGTATGCAATCACGCAATTGTTGTATCGGATAATACTACGCAGATAATCTTTATCATTATATAAAACTCTTCCGATACTACTTGGAAGAGTTTTTTTTATTTCTTATCACTAAAAAAACCATCATAGAATTCATTATATGAAAAGTAAAATTAACAATATCACAGCTAAAATATGTTGTATGGAAAAAACCATACCGATTTTCTGTGTCTAATTGTTATTGCTCATTTTATTTCCATAAGGCTTTACGACACAGCGTAAAGCCTTTTTTATTAGTCATTTAACTACAAATTATATAAAAACAAACATATGCCTACACTTACTGCCACCAATAGTCTATCTACAAAACTAGCTACAATAGAACCTCATATTGGTAACACTCCGTTACTTAGAATAGAAGGTTTCCACGATAATGAAAACGTTCAAATATTTGCTAAATTAGAATGGAAGCAACTTTCTGGAAGCGTAAAAGCTAGAGCTGCATACAATATTATTAAAAATGCAATTTTAGAAAACAAACTCACTCCTGACAAAATTTTACTAGATGCATCTAGCGGAAATACAGGAATAGCCTATGCCACAATAGGGAAAGAATTAGGATTAAATGTTACCATTTTGCTTCCAGAAAACGCTTCTTCCGAAAGAAAAAACATTTTAAAATCACTAGGCGCAGAAATTATCTATACCTCTAAATTTGGAGGCACAGATGAAGCTCAAGACGCTGCAAAAGAGCTAGCAGAAAGATATCCTGAAAAATATTTCTATGCAGACCAATATTCTAACGAAAACAACTGGAAAGCACACTACCACGGAACTGCCGAAGAAATAATACACGAAAAACCTCAACTAGACTATTTCATAGCAGGACTTGGCACCACCGGAACTTTTGTAGGAACTTCTAGAAAATTAAAAGAATACAATACTAATATCCAAACCATTGCGCTTCAGCCAGATTTTGCTCTACACGCTTTAGAAGGTTGGAAGCATCTAGAAACCGTAACCGTTCCTAAAATTTATGACGAAACTATAGCCGACCGTATTTTAGAAGTAAACACGCTAATCTCTCACCAATATATTGCTAAATTTTATGAATATTATGGTTTCCCAATAAGCCCTTCTTCAGCAGCAAATATTGCAGGTGCAGTACAACTAGCAAAACAAATAGAAAAAGGAACAATCATTACTATTTTGCCTGACAATGCTGATAAATATGGAGATGTAATTAAAAAAAATATTTAGTATGATTAATATTGATAAAGTAAAAAAAGAGCTGACAAAAGATGCTACGAGAACATTTCCTGATGAATGCTGTGGTTTCCTTTTTGGAAATGAAAAAGGTGAAGAAAGAGAAATCATCGAAATTCTAGTAGTAGATAACGCTAAAGAAGGAGACAAAAGAAGAAGATTCGAAATTACAGCTAAGGATTATATAAAAGCAGAACGGTATGCAGAAGATAGAGGCTTAGCACTACTCGGGATTTACCACTCACACCCCAATCATCCTTCAGTACCGAGTGAACACGACAGAATATCTGCACAGCCCTTTTTCTCTTACCTCATTATTTCTTTAACAGAAGAAGAAATTAACTCTATACAATCTTGGCAACTCAATGAAGATTTTCAGTTTGAAGAAGAAAAAATTTTAGAACATAAACCTATAACTCATTAAAAAAAATAAAATGGCAACAATTATTATACCTACACCATTAAGAAAATTCACCAATCAACAAACAAGAATTACCGTAGAAGGAAAAACCATCAAAGAAGCTTTCTCAGATTTAATTCTTAATTATCCTGACGTAAAGAAAAACTTAATTGATGAAAACGAAAAAATAAGAGGATTTGTAAATATTTTCTTAGAAGATGAAGATATTAGAAATCTTCAGGAAGAGGAAACCATCATCCAACCCAATTCTGTGATTAGCATTATCCCTGCCATTGCTGGTGGAAGTGGAATAGAAGAAATCAATTTTACCAAAGAAGAACTTGCAAGATACAACAGACATATCATAATCCCTGATTTTGGTATAGAAGCTCAGAAAAAACTAAAAGCAGCAAAAGTATTAGTTATTGGCTCTGGTGGACTGGGCAGCCCTTTGCTACTGTACTTGGCGGCGGCTGGTGTAGGCACGTTAGGTATTGTAGATCTAGATGTAGTAGATGATAGCAATCTACAACGCCAAGTTTTATTTGGGGTACAAGATATAGGAATACCTAAGGTGGAAGCCGCAAAAATTAGGCTTAAACAGCTTAATCCTCACATAAAAATTAAAACTTACAATACACAGTTTACATCAAAAAATGCATTAGAAATTATCAAAGATTATGATGTGGTAGCAGACGGAACAGATAATTTTCCGACAAGATACTTGGTAAATGACGCCAGTGTTTTAGCAGGAATTCCTAATGTTTATGCTTCTATATTTCAGTTTGAAGGGCAGGTTTCTGTTTTTAATTATACTGATAAAAATGGCACTAAAGGCCCTAATTACAGAGATTTATATCCTACTCCACCAGAGCCAGGTCTAATTCCTAATTGCGCTGAAGGAGGTGTTTTAGGTGTTTTACCAGGCATTATTGGTTCACTACAAGCCAATGAAGTCATAAAAGTGATAACTGGAGTTGGCGAACCATTAAGTGGAAGATTTTTTGTTTTTGATGCGCTTACTTTTGAAACCAGAACGCTAAAAATCACCAAAAGAGCAAATTCAACAGAAATAAAAGAATTAATAGATTACGAACAATTCTGCGGAATAAGCGCCATAGAAAAACCCGTGAAAGAAATTTCTACGCTAGAATTAGAAAACTGGATCAGTAATGGAGAAGATTTCCAGATTATAGATGTAAGAGAAACCTCTGAATATGAGCAAATTAATATCGGCGCTCATCTTATTCCTCTTGGTGAAGTTATAGCAAGAAACCACGAAATAGAACGTGAAAAAAAGGTAGTTATACACTGTAGATCTGGTGCCAGAAGTGCAAAAGCAATCCGCCAATTAGAAGAAATAGGATTTGATAATCTCTATAATCTAAAAGGAGGCATTTTGGACATTGAGCAAGAAACATTGTTACCATTAGCCGTTCAATCATAATTAATTTGAAATAGGTTGTAATTAAAATATAGGAAAAAAGGTAAGAACATCCGCTCAGTAAATCTATATATCAATTTTACTATTATGTTTTTTATAATCTATTTCTAATTGGCGCTGTGGCCGAGAGGTTAGGCGGAGCTCTGCAAAAGCTACTACATCGGTTCGATTCCGGTCGGCGCCTCAATATTATTCACATTTAATTAAATATTAGCTTTCTGTTTTTTCAATTTGATAATTATAGAATTGCGTTTTAAAATCAAAATATAAAATTTTCATAAAGTGGGTTATTTTCGACCGTCTGAAACATTAAAAAACAAAAAAATAATTTACCCCCCATATATTTTATTAAAAATAATAAAAAAAGTATTATTTTTAATAATTAACCCCTATATTTGCAGTATAATTTTTGAAAAAACAACAAAAATGAACAATCAACCCCTAAAAAACGTTTTTCAATATTCAAATTCACAGAATTGCGCAATCAACATGCAGCAATGCATAAACTATGGCATCGGAAGTTAATTATTAAGTAAAAAAATTAATAAATATGATATACTCTTCCGATTATTTTGGAAGAGTTTTTTATTCTACAGAACCACACCTCAAAAAAAAATATTATGAAATCTACACAACCTAACTTAGAACACGTAAAAGAAACCTTTCCTTTGGTAGAGATTGTATTAGAAGGAAACATTACTTTTAAAGATTTGATAGACACAATTGATTATCAATACAATGTACCTTATACTCTAGTAAAAGCTGATGTAGAATACTTTGGCAAAAACAATTACGGAAATATACTTCTAGAACTAAAGGGAGCAAAGGAAATAAACGAATCTGCCTTTCAGTTTTTTAGAAAGAATAAAATTAAAAATAAAATTAAAGGATATGTATGAATGTGAAAATTCACTTTTATTTTCACTACAAAACCACCGAAATTTCGGTGGTTTTGTTTTATTTTACTTGGAAAATTATATCATTAATCAATCATTTCAAATCTAGCATATTCTGCTACAATTTTTGGCAGTTTTATGCCGCCTTCTACCTGATTATTCTCTAATAATGCCGCCATTATCCTTGGCAAAGCCATTGCAGAACCATTAAGAGTATGTGCTAACTGTGTTTTTCCTTCGCCTTTTATTCTGCATTTTAATCTATTCGCTTGGAAGGTTTCAAAATTAGAAACCGAAGAAACCTCTAACCATTTTTCTTGCGCTGCACTCCAAACCTCAAAATCATAAGTCATAGCAGCCGCAAAACCTGTATCACCTCCACATAATCTCAAAATTCTGAAAGGCAATTCTAAATCTTCCAAAATAGATTTTACATGAGCCACCATTTCTTCTAAAGCTGCATAAGAATTCTCTGGCTTTTCTATTCTTACAATTTCTACTTTTTCGAATTGGTGAAGTCTGTTTAGACCTCTTACATGTGCGCCGTAGCTACCTGCTTCTCTTCTGTAACATTGTGAGAAAGCCGTATTTTTTACTGGTAATTCTTTTTCGTCCAAAATTACATCTCTATAAATATTGGTAACAGGAACTTCCGCTGTCGGAATTAAGTACAAATCATCAATTCCTACGTGATACATTTGCCCTTCTTTATCTGGCAACTGACCTGTTCCGTATCCAGAAGCTTCGTTTACCACGTGTGGAGGATTAACTTCCAGGTAACCAGCGTCAGTATTTTTATCTAAAAAATATTGAACCAAAGCTCGTTGCAATCTCGCACCTTTTCCTAAATAAACTGGGAAACCAGCACCCGCAATTTTCACGCCCAATTCAAAATCTATTAAATTGTATTTTTTTGCCAATTCCCAATGCGGAATAGCACCTTCTTCTAAACCGTGAACTTCGTGAGATTGGTAAACCACCTCATTATCATCAGCAGAAACACCTGCAACTACCTTTTCGTAAGGAATATTAGGAATAAGATATAAAACATTCTGAAGAGAAACTTCTATTTCCGAAAGTTTATTGGTAAGTTCTTTGGATGATTCTTTGTATTGGGCAGTTTTAGACTTTGCAGCTTCTGCTTCATCTTTTTTACCATCTTTCATTAGCATACCTATTTCTTTCGAAATTTTATTAATTTCCGAAAGTTGAGTATCTAGCTCTAGCTGCGTCTTTTTTCTTAAATCATCTAGTTGAATAGCTTCATCTACCAACTCTAGGTTCTTAAAATTTCTTTTTTTAAGACCTTCTACTACGCGTTCTTTTTGTTCGCGTAAAAAACTTACTTGTAACATCTTTTTTGATTTGAGATTTATAATCTGAGATTTGAGATTGATTTTAAACTAAGTAAAAGCCTCAAATATCAAATGATTTTTGCAAATTTACGGAATTATTTTACGATTTTAACAATATTAGGCTCAACACTTACTTTACTAAAAGCCAATTGTTTATTATACCAAATTTTCGAGACTTTAAACTGGGAAGGCTCTGAAGAATATTGAATTTTGATGGTATCTACATCTGTAACATCATTATCATTTACCGATTTGGTCAGATTGATATAAAATTCAGACTGATAGGTTTCGGGATATTGACCCGAAGTAGTTTGTAAAACTCTGGTAGCACCACCAGCATAATCTATATAAGACACATTATTCAAATCTTTTTTAATAGAAAATGTAGAAATTGCCTTCAATGCGGTATTAGGATCATTCAAATCCTGAAGTGTAATCGTTTTGTACGCATTGGTATTTTCCGTATTAAGCAAATCTACACCATTGCTATCCGAGATATACAGATTAACTACTTGATCTATTTTTTGTAAATCATTCATATCTTCTCCTCTACAAGAAAAAAGAAGTATAGAAATCATAGAAAAAAGCAAAATTTTAAAATTCATAGTACAAAGATAGAATTTTCGGGATTTAAATAGATTTTAAAACTTTATATTTTGCAAAAAAAATCGAGCAAAAAGCCCGACTCAATTATATTTTTACTTGATAAAACTAGCCCAACTTCTTTTAAAAGGAAGTAAAAAATCTGACAAATAATTTACATAAGTATCTTTAGAAAAATCAAAAACTTCTACCTCATCAGATATTTCGCCGTTTCTTACTGCGCTTCTGAAATCAGTGAGTTTCATTGTTTTTATTTCACCATTTTCTTTGTAACAAGCCTTCATTCTATCAAAAATTCCTAATTGATAAGTAGCTTCTATTTCTCTCATTAAACCATTGAGAGAATCCATAGAACAGCCAGAAGCTTGCACTTTTTCTTCATCTACTGTAATGATAATAAATTGTTTGTGGTCTATTTTAAATGAAGATGTTAATCCTTTTCCGTGAGCATTCCAAGTTGGGAGAAAATCATATAATTTCTCTGTAATTTCTTTTACTTCTTTAGCCGTTAAAGCTCTTGAAGCTGGATAAATAATGACCTTGAAATCATTAGTTTCTACTATGGTTGATTCTTCTATTTTCATAAATTATTGGATGTTAGATTTTGGGTGATGGATGACATATAACATCAGGCATCCATCATTCAGCAAAAAATTTATAAATCTTCTGCTTCCGCTATTAATTCTACGATATCTTTTACAGCAACTTCTTCATTTTTGTTGAAATGTTTTACACCATCAGTCATCATTGTATTACAGAAAGGGCAACCAGTTGCTACAACATTTGGTTGCAAAGCTAAAGCTTCTTCTGTTCTTTCGATATTGATGTCTTTATTGCCTTTTTCTGGTTCTTTAAACATTTGTGCACCTCCAGCTCCACAACATAAACCGTTGGTTTTACAACGCTTCATTTCTACCAATTCTGCGTCTAATTTTTCTAAAAGAACTCTTGGAGCTTCATATTCATCATTGGCTCTACCAAGATAACAAGGATCGTGGAACGTTATTTTTTTTCCTTTAAAATTTCCGCCCTCAATTTTCAATCTTCCCTGTTGCATCAATTGTTGAAGCAATTGAGTGTGGTGCATTACTTCGTAATTACCACCTAAACTTGGATATTCATTTTTCAAAGTATTGAAACAGTGTGGACAAGCCGTTACGATTTTCTTTACTTCGTAAGCATTTAGAATTTCGATGTTGGTAAGCGCCATCATTTGGAATACAAATTCGTTACCAGCACGTTTTGCAGGATCGCCAGTACAAGATTCTTCTTGCCCAAGAACAGCAAATTCTACCCCAACTTTATTCAAGATTTTAGCAAATGCTTTGGTGATTTTTTTGGCACGGTCATCAAAACTTCCTGCGCAACCCACCCAAAAAAGTACTTCAGGAGATTTTCCTTCGGCAGCATATTCTGCCATTGTTTTTATTTTGAAATCCATATTTATGAATTTTTACAATTTTCAACTAAATTTAAAATCCAATTTTTGAATCTTGGACATTTTTCCATTATTTTTTCAAATCCGATTTCTTCAGCAATTAAATTTCCTTCCGCAATTTTATCATATTTTCGCTTTTTTGATTCAAGTATTTTCATTATTCTTTTAGATGGAGCTGTTTCACTTCCTGTATTTATTTCTTCAGGATTTGGGTAAAGATTAATAATTGTTTTTAACTCATCAATAATCCATTCATTTTCAAACCAATTACTAAATCCTTCATTGGAACTAAACAACAACGCTTCAAACTCATGCTTTTGAATGTAAGGAATAAATCTTGTATCATTAATATCTTTTGAAATCCCCTCTAATAAAACCTCAATTTTTGCATCTGTGATAGACTTGCTTATAGACAATTCAAAATTTGGAAAACTTGTAGGGATTCTAAAAAAATCTACAAACATAGAAACCAAAATATTTTTTTCTGATTTCAATAAATTGGTTATATCATTTTTTAAATGATCATAATTTACAAAACCTCCTTTATTTCCTTTACTTGTTTGAATCATAATTGCTCTTACATCAAAAATACCTTTTGAAATAAAGAATTTTCTTAAAGAATTTTCTACAAATTCTTTTTCAGTTTGTCCTTCTACAATTATAATCAATCTTTTCATGGCTGCCCTTTAATCACATTTTTTTGCCATAAATCGCCAATAGTATAATCCGAAAGCCAATTATTTAAGTTTTCTGATTCTAATCTCTTAAATACTGATTCATTATCTTCCCTATCTACAGT
>ERZ650305.253-NODE-253-length-20135-cov-7.550199_pt1 | contig 20135 bp, 14 predicted proteins | sample MGYA00376241_ERZ650305 | MGnify/ENA primary metagenome ERZ650305 (study PRJEB26733, sample SAMN07839276) | wastewater metagenome | biome: urban; feature: artificial channel; material: waste water | place: USA: North Carolina | collected 2016-02-25 ... | reverse complement strand
TTTTCATTGCCTTTACTAATTTCAAGAATCTTGTTTCTTTCCCTTTTTTTGTTCGAATCATAATATTTTGCAGGATCATTACCTATAATGTATTTTTCTGCTCTCATACATTGATTAGCTCCATATTGAATAGTCGAGTTGAATGTATTTCGTAACTTTTCTTCAATGTTTGAGGCATCATCTACAATTTTAGTAAAGTTATTCGACTTGCATTCGATAATCAAAATTGTATCCTCAAGGATAATGATAATATCCTGCTCATTTCTTCCCTTATCATAATTATTTGAATTAATATTGGAGCCACCAAAAAAGTCAGAAAACAATCGTTGAGCATACTCCTCAAGAATTTCTGTTCTGTCTACTTTTTTATTCTCAGCTAAATAGTTAAATATATTTTCGAAAACAAACCATGTTTGAGGAATATAATATTTTTGTTCATACTTTACCCCTAACTTACCTAACATTTTAGTATGTATCTCGGAATATCGAAACTCTTCTCTATTCAAAGTAGAAATATCAAAGAATAATGAATTTAGCTCATTTAGCCCTAAACCACTATGTGCTATAAGTTTCTTCAATTTCTTTTGGTTCAGCCACCCAGATGTTTTACCACCTGTAATCTCTGCGATATAAAGATAATTATCATAGATTGAAAAGTTATATTTCCTTTTTGATACTTCGTCATATTCTCTAAAGAGTGCCAAATAATCACCTTTAGACAAAGAAGGATAATCAATGCTATAATTTATAAACGCTCTTTTGCTCATTGAACCTTCCTCAGTTTTAAATAAATGCTTTAAAGTCATGGAGGTTTCAAATGATGACGAAAATTCATAGAATATCTTTTTTTCTATAGTCAAATTTGGACCTTTAAATTTAAACCCATTATTTTTTTCTGGATAAGACATGAATAAAATTGAAAGATGTACCAAAACCTTTAGTGACACTTCTTTCATTTCTTGAAAATTGAAGTATCGTTCAATAATCAAACTGTTAAAAATCATTGCTCTTTTCTTTCGTGGCATTTTTTCATAATGATTTCTTGCTTTTGTCAAAATATCTTCTTCATCTGTTATCCCAAATTTTTTTAAATCAGAATAATTTCGATTTATATCCATAAATATTCCTATATCTTCTTTAAAATTCTTTAACCCCTAATTAAATTAATATAATTATAACATTTTGTTCATAAACAAAGGGAAAGAGACTTGAAAAAAGCTCCGAAAATAGAAGAACCGCATAAAATTCGCATTCAAACGTAATTTCATGCGGTTTTTCTATATTATAATGAACTAAAATATGTTGTTATGACTTTTATCCTAACGCCTTTGCTCATGATTATCACTTATTCAATTTTTTCGTTATAACTCTCTGCCCAGAATGGTATATATTGCATAAATTTGTTACCAGCATTCGGATCATAAGGTTTAATCAAACCACTATTAAGAGACAACGATATTATTTTCGAAGCCATAGCAGATTGTTTAGGTGACAACCCAAATCTTGTTCTGACACTCTGATTTGTCATATAAGAATTTTCCATGAAAAGTCTTGCCGTATGATAAAAAATGGCATTGATTTTTTCTCTATCATTCATATCTGCTAAAGTTTTTTTCTCAAAGAGTGTGATTACAGTGTTATTTTCTTTTGCCGAGATATCTGGAGCAGGCAGGTTATTGATCTCCAGTGTGATTACTATTTTATCAATACCACTACCTCTTGATTCTACTAAATGCATTTTCTTAAACAAGTTTGCCAATCCCTCATTTCTAGAAATTGGGGGTAAATCGAGCAAACGATTAGGTTCGTTTATTGGTGCCCCTGGATTAACGATTTCAACTCGATTGTCATAAATTTCAACCATAGGATTACTACCTTGCACTGAAAAATCTTGGTGAACAATTTGATTGGCGATTGCTTCACGTATAACCAAAGGTGGGTAATCTGTATTTACTTGGCGTTGACCATTATCAGAATAAGTTTCTTCCGATAAAGGTAAATGTTGCGTGATGTACGATAGCAGTCCCTCAAATCCAACAACAACACCTTTTCTAGCAGTTGTATCTGCCAAAGCAGATAATTTATTGTTTCCTTTATACCTAATAACTCTAATAGCATGAGAAGATAACTTTTCAAAATGTATCAAATCTTTTGCAAAAGTATAAGCACCTAGATTGGTAATATTGTATTTATTTCCGAACTTTTCTATAAGAAAGTCGTTTTCCATATAATTGATCAGATCATCAATATTACTTCCATCAGGATAGTTTAACATCTTTTTATACGTCTCAATATCAAGTAATGAGATGATTTCTTCTTTGGTACAATTAGTTTTTGCAAACTCTCTCTCAAAAGTCCGAGAGTCAAATGATCGCCACAATTCTCTTTCTTTTTCTGGGTAATCATTTAAATTCTTTATTGAAGAACCACTCCTGATATATCTCTGTCCATTAAATTCAACAGGTCTTCCAGCAGTCATCTGAATAATCAAGGCGACAACATAAATATTATCAAATTTAAAAGTCTCAAAAGTCAATATAATTTTAGGATCTAAATTGCGTTCTACCCAAGAAATAAAGGGTTCACCACCATTTACTTTTTTTGACTGTGGCTTAAAATTTGTCCCCACAATTTTTTTATCATCTGAAATTCCCCAAACCATATAAGCAAATTGTTTGCCAAACATTGCCGCAGAATTCGCTAATGCCGATACATACTGTCCAATTTTTTGAGAAGACGTATTGTCTACTTTAAATTCTAAAACTTCTGATTCATTCTGATTAATCAAATGCCTTAACTTTTCTTCAGTCAATTTATTTTTATTTTCCAAATTAAATCCTCTCAATTAATAATTCGCTTTAGTCCTTGATATTAAAGATTTTCTTTATTTTCCAAATTAAATCCTTTTACAATAATTATAGCAAAATAATGTTTAAAAAACATTGATAATACAAGTTATGAAGATTATTGAACTGATTTCAGAAACTTTTAGCGTCGTATTTCGAGACTCACTTGCCTATTTTCATTTTTTTATTTTCCATATTAAATCCGCTTGCTTAACAAGTTACTTTAAACCTTTGATAATAAAGGCTTTTTTCATTTTCCAAATTAGAATTCAGCGCTCGATAACATGCAAAATCAACAGTTTCAGAAAAAACATTGTTAACTCAATTCACAAAAATTATCCTTTTTAAAATGGATAAGATATAATTAAACATGTCTTTCCTTCTCTTTTGTGTTGCTTAGTAACTCACATTATAGAAGGAAGGATTTTTTTATGCAAAAAAATCGCCTGGGAAATTTTCCCACACGATTTATTATAGAGCCTAACATAAGGCTTCTCGCTTAAAAAATCGGTCTTAACCCACAGACCCTTCCATTTCATAACTAATCAAACGGTTCAATTCAACCGCGTATTCCATCGGTAATTCTTTCGTAAACGGTTCAACGAATCCCATGACGATCATTTCTGTCGCTTCAGATTCTGTCAAGCCACGGCTCATGAGGTAGTAGAGCTGTTCTTCAGAGATTTTAGAGACCTTCGCTTCGTGCTCAAGGGCAACTTGTGAATTGTGAATCTCATTAAAGGGAATCGTGTCAGATTTCGAAATATCATCCATGATGATGGTATCACATTCGATATGGCTGACTGATTTCTTACTGGCTGGATTGAAGGTCACCTGACCACGGTAGTTGACTTCACCACCACCTTTGGCAATGGACTTAGACACAATCGAGCTTGATGTATTTGGGGCATTGTGTATCATTTTAGCCCCAGTATCTTGGATTTGTGAGCGATTGGCAAAGGCGATAGATAACATCGTACCGCGTGCGCCAGGACCATCCAAATAAACGGCTGGATATTTCATCGTAATCGCAGCACCCAAGTTACCGTCGATCCATTCAACAGTCGCATTGCTCAAAGCACGAGCACGTTTGGTTACCAAGTTATAGACGTTATCAGACCAGTTTTGGATGGTTGAGTAACGCACGTAAGCGCCGTCAAGTGCAAAGATTTCTACAACTGCCGCATGAAGCGAGTTACTGTTGTAAGTCGGTGCTGTACAGCCTTCAACGTAATGCACGCTGGCACCTTCGTCAACAACGATAAGTGTCCGTTCAAACTGACCTGTATTTTCGTTATTAATCCGGAAATAAGTTTGCAAAGGAATATCAACTTTAATGCCTTTAGGGACGTAGATGAAAGTCCCACCAGACCAAACAGCCGAGTTAAGAGCTGCCAATTTATTATCAGTTGGCGGCACCAATTTTGCAAAGTATTTCTTGAAAATTTCAGGATATTCTTTCAAGGCTGAGTCCGTATCGGTAAAGACGATACCGAGTTTTGTGAACTCATCTTTCATGTTATGGTAGACAACTTCTGACTCATACTGAGCTGAAGCTCCTGCCAAATAAGCACGTTCTGCTTCTGGAATCCCGATACGTTCAAAGGTTTCTTTGATTTTCTCAGGCACATCATCCCATGAACGAGCAGGTTTATCAGATGCTTTTTGATAATAGATGATATCATCAAAATTAACACCTGATAAATCTGGTCCCCATTTAGGGAGTGGCAATTTGCGGTAGGCTTCTAGTGATTTCAAACGGAAATCAAGCATCCATTCTGGTTCTTCTTTTTCAGCTGAGATGGCGCGAACGACTTCTTCAGTCAGGCCACGGCCTGTCGAATAAATCGGTGTCACGTCATCGTGAAAACCAAACTGATAGTCACCTAAGTCGACTTCTTCAATGTTGGGTTTGATAATATCTTCTGCCATATTTTTTGGTGCCTTTCATTTTTTTAATTAACGGTAAACCGTCTATTTATTGCCATTCTGCTGGACTGGTATAGAGGAAATCGCGAGCACGCTCCTCACCATAATAACGGACTAAAAAGTCACGTTTATAAGCCCAGAAGGCATGATCAGAGTCGTTCAATTTCTGACGAATCTCTTCTACTGTTCTCACCACAAAACGTTCATTGTGAATACTTGCAAGGACCATGCCTGTCACTTCATTTGCCTTAAACAAATGACGAAGATAGGCTTTGGTATGGTTCTCACAAGTATAGCAATCACATTCGCGATCAAGTGGCGTGAAATCATCTTCAAATTTCTTGTTCTTAATGTTGATCCGGCCATCATAGGTAAAGATGGCACCATTTCTGGCTTGACGCGTCGGTGCAACACAGTCAAAGGTGTCACAACCATATTCAACACCGAGGAATAAATCAGCAGGCTGTGCGCCCATCCCCAATAAATGTCTTGGTTTTCCTTCTGGAAGAGTTTCATTAATCCAAGTTAGCACGTCTGGCAATTCCTCTGGTTGAAAAGTCCCACCAATCCCGAAACCGTCAAACTGCTCACCATTTTCAAGGGTTAAACCGCCTAGGAAACCAGCACTTTCGCGACGATAATCTTCTTCACGGGCGCCTTGAACGACACCAAAGAGGGCTTGTTGTCGTTCACCTTTTTCGGTGTGAACAGTGTTGAGCTCCGCATGACGACGTAATGAACGTTCTGCCCAAGCATGTGTCGTGTCGAGCGCAGATTTGATCTGCTCACGGCCTGCTAAAGGAGAGGTCAACTCATCGAAGGCCATGTGGATATCAGCTGCAATTTGATGTTGGAGCTCCATTGAATATTCCGGAGTCATGTAAATCTTATCACCGTTGAGATGACTCTTGAACCAGACGCCTTCTTTTTCAACCTTGGTCAGCTGATCAGCACTCATCACGGCATTTTCAGCTGAGCCTTTTGTCGTATGACTGGTCGCATCCAAGCCTTTTTTAAAAGCCATGCCGAGTGAATAAACTTGAAAACCACCTGAATCGGTATACATGGGTTTGTGGTAATTCATAAATTTATGAATCCCACCAGCCTTAGCCAGCAAATCAGCACCTGGACGTAACATCAAGTGATAGGTGTTTGACAAAATAGACTGGGCACCAAGGGCATCTATTTCAGCATTGGTCAAAGTTTTCATGGTTGCGGCTGTTGCGGCACCGATGTAGGCTGGCGTTTGGATGTCACCATGTGGCGTTGAAATCGTGCCACTACGCGCCAAGGTATTGGGAATTTTACGTTTGATATCAAACGATAAAGCTTCTTTATTTTGCGTCATTTAAATCTCACAGTGTCCTGATAGGTTGGCAACCTCAGAGCTGCCGTTGTTATTTTCCAAGGCTTTTTTCAAAGCGTTCCATGCTAAAGTTGAGCATTTGATCCGTTGTGGAAATTTGGCAACGCCAGATAGCAAGGCACCATCGCCTAATCTTTCTTGACGGTCATCGGCTTTACCTTGAACCATCTCAGAAAAAATATCTGCTAATTCAAAGGCTTCATCCGTCGTTTTGCCAATGACAGCATCGGTCATCATTGAGGCTGAAGCTGTCGAAATACTACAACCTGAGCCGTCGAAGGCGATATCTGTAATGGTATCGCCGTCCAATTTCAACGAGAGTTTAATCACATCGCCACAGGTTGGGTTATTCAAATCCACCGTCTCACCATCCTGCAATTGGCCGTGGTGATGCGGGTGACTTGAATGATCAAGAATCACCTGACGATAGAGGTTATCTAATTTAGAAAGCGCCATGGTTACTCCTTTGGTAATACGCTGGTCAAGTCGTTTGGTAGCATCTGTTTAAGTGTTGGTCACTTAAACACCAAAGAACGCCTTGGTTAATTTAATGGCTTCGACTAACTTATCACAGTCAGCAAAAGTATTATAGATATAGAAACTAGCACGGGCTGTCGCGGGCAAGCCAAGATGATCAATCAGAGGTTGCGCACAGTGATGACCCGCACGGACAGCAACACCTTCCATGTCAAGCGCAGTTGCGACATCATGGGGATGAAGACCATCCAGATTAAAGGCAATCACACCGCCACGGCGTTGATTATCTTCTGGACCATAAATGGTCAAGCCTTCTATCTCACGCAATTGTGGCATGACATAGTTCAGCAAATCTTGCTCATGTTGATGGATATTGTCAAGGCCTATTTCAGTCAGATAATCAACTGCTGCACCAAGTCCGATAGAGCCTGCAATATTTGGCGTTCCCGCTTCAAATTTCCAGGGTAACTCTTTCCAGGTTGCACTTTGTTCATAGACAAAGTCGATCATTTCGCCACCAAACTCAATCGGATTCATCTGATTAAGCAAGGCTTCTTTACCGTATAAAACACCGATACCCGTAGGTCCCGCCATTTTATGACCAGATAACGCGAAGAAATCACAGTCTAGGTCTTGTACGTCTACCGTCATATGTGGTGTTGATTGGGCACCATCTACGACCATAATCGCACCATGGTCATGGGCAATCTGGGCAATTTCCTTGACAGGATTAATCACACCTAAGACGTTAGAGACATGGGTGATGCTGACAAATTTTGTCTGATTTGTCACCTTAGCCCGCAGGTCAGCCATATCCAGTTCACCGTCTTTTAGATAAACGAATTTCAGGACGGCACCTGTTTTAGCTGCCGCTTGTTGCCAAGGAATAATATTAGAATGATGCTCCATGATTGAGATGACGATTTCATCTTCAGGTTGTAAAATCTGCTCAGCAAATTTTGCCACCCAGTTTAAGGCAGTCGTTGTCCCACGCGTGAACAGCACTTCCTTACGAGAACTGGCATTGATAAAGGCGCGAACCTTATCACGACTTGATTCATAATCAGCTGTTGCACGCTCTGCCAAGGTATGCACCCCACGGTGCACATTGGCATTATCATGCTCATAATAAGCACGAATGGCATCTAAGACTTGTCGAGGTTTCTGCGTTGTTGCTGCACTATCCAGATAAACCAAAGGCTCATCGTTGACGATTTGATCCAGAATTTGAAAATCACTCCGGATTTTTGCGATTTCTATGGTCATCTAGTCTCACTCCTACATTAAACTGCTCGTCTCTACCACTTGTGAGACTTAACGTTTGTCTAGTTTACTTTCGATCACGTCGATCATTTCTTGACGCACGGCCTTAACCGGAATTTCACCGATGACAGCGCCCAAGAAACCACGAACGACCAAACGCTCAGCAGTATCTTGGTCAAGACCACGACTCATGAGGTAGTACATATCTTCTGGGTCAACTTGACCGATTGACGCCGCGTGACCCGCAGTCACATCATTTTCATCGATCAAAAGAATCGGGTTAGCATCCGAACGTGCCTTATCAGACAACATCAAGACACGTGATTCTTGTTGCGCATCAGCACCTTTGGCGCCGCGGATGATGTGGCCAATGCCGTTGAACGTCAAGGTTCCGGCTTCTAAGATGACACCGTGTTGTAAAATATGCCCAATCGAATGTGGTGCATAGTTGGTAACTCGTGTATCGATACCTTGAATTTGTTTGCCTGAAGAAATTGCCACCGCTTTAAGTTCTGCGTGACTACCTTCACCGACTAAGTCGCTGTCAAAATCAGCAACGACATTACCTTCGTTCATCACACCAAGGTTCCAGTCAATTTGTGCATTTTTATTTAAGCGACCACGACGACTGATGAAAGTTGTCAAATTGCTACCTAAACGGTCAATCGCTGAAAATTTAACTTGTGCGCCTTCAAGTGCAATCACTTCAACTGCAATATTAGCTGTATTCTTAACACTATCTTTGCCAAGGCTTTCAAAACGTTCCAAGTATGACAGTTTTGCATGTTTCCCGACAATAATCAAAACGTGTTTATTGAAAGGCACCGCTTCGTCAGAATCTTGATAAAAGAGACCTTCGACTGGTACATTCACTTCAACATTATCTGGCACGTATAAGACTGCCGCTGAGTTAAAATAAGCAGTGTGGTAAGCTGTTAACTTGTCTTCGTCAAAAGGCAAGGCTGTCCCAAAATACTGCTCGATGATTTCTGGAATTTCTTCCAAGGCTGAATAAAAGTCTGTGAAAATCACACCTTTATTCGCCAAATCTGGTGATAACTGTTGGAAAACAGTTGTCGTACCGACTTGAATCAACTTAGGATTTTCACCTAAGTTTGTAAAATCTGGCACGTTTGAACTGTCAAGAGATTCAGTGATATCGTTGCTACCAAAGTTCCAACGGTCAAGCTTGACACGCTGAATTAAGGGGAGTTTCAATTCACTGATTTTATCAAATGCCGTTTGACGGCGCACTTGCAACCATTCTGGTTCCGCATGTGCCTGTGAAAAAGCAATAATATTTTCTTTCGCCATATTATGCTCCTTCTTAAGCTTCTTCTTTGTACTCAATACCAAGGTCTTTAGCGATGCCATGGTAACCTTCAGTTTCCAAGCGTGCTGCTAATTCAGGGCCACCTGTCATGACAACGCGACCTTCCATCATCACGTGCACCACATCTGGTGTGATGTAGTTCAAGAGACGTTGGTAGTGAGTGATGATCAAGGCACCGAAGTTTTCACCACGGATGGCATTCACACCTTTAGAAACGACTTTCAAGGCATCAATATCAAGACCTGAGTCGATTTCATCTAGGATAGCAAATTTAGGTTCAAGCATGAGTAACTGTAGAATTTCGTTACGTTTTTTCTCACCGCCTGAAAAGCCTTCGTTAAGGTAACGTTCAGCCATGGCTTCGTCCATATTGAGCAAGTCCATTTTACTGTCTAATTTTTTCAAGAAGTCCATGACACCAATTTTGTCATCTTCTTCACGTCCAGCATTCATTGCAGCGCGCATGAATTCAGCATTTGTAATCCCAGCAATTTCACTTGGATATTGCATGGCCAAGAAAAGACCTAAACGCGCGCGTTCGTCTACTTCAAGTTCTAATACATTAATACCGTCAAGCAAAATTTCGCCTTGTGTGACTTCAAAATTAGGGTTACCCATAATCGCAGCAGAAAGTGTTGATTTCCCTGTTCCATTTGGTCCCATGATGGCATGAATCTCGTTTGTATTGATTGTCAGGTTCACACCTTTAAGGATTTCTTTTTCCTCAACGCGGACGTATAAATCTTTAATTTCTAATGTAGACATAGGTTCCTCCAATTATTGTTCTAATCACTATTTTATCAAAATAAAAGACAAAATAACATTATTCTGTCTATAAACTTTTACATTTTTCGGCGTTTTTTAACCTCTTGACGGTAGTCACTATTGCCGATAAACTTGACAATGTTTAAAAGTGGCGTTCGGTTCTCACCCAAGACACCGACCAGCTCAATGAGTACCTCTAACCCAATCAAACTAAAGATGAGTAAGAAAGTCCCGCCCCAGCGTGATGACACGTTAAGAATCAAGGCGATAAATGAGAAAATTCCTGCAATTCCATATATCACCAAAACAGCCGCATGCTGCGTCAGACCCAAACTCAAAAGGCGATGATGCAAGTGCATCCGATCTGCCTCGACCATACTACCGCCATTGAGCTTGCGACGGATCATAGCCACCACCGTGTCGGTCAATGGTACACCCAAAATCAGCATCGGTGTGACGACAGCCACAGCTGTCGCATTTTTCAAGCCTTGCAAGGACAAGACTGAAATCATGAATCCCAAGAATAAAGCACCTGTGTCTCCAAGATAAATAATGGCAGGTGGGAAATTATAAGGGAAAAAGCCAGCGATGGCAAAGACGAGGACAAAAATCGTAATCGGTAGATAGACGTTAGTCGTCCCCAAGAAGAAATAGGCCACCAAACCCATGGTCGTCAAACTGATAATCGAAACACCACTAGCTAGACCATCTAGCCCATCAATGAGATTGACTGCATTAGTAATCGCTAAAATCCAAAAGATAGTTGCGATAAAGGACAGCCAATCTGGAAAGACTAAGAGTGGCCCACCAAAGGGGATTTTGAAATTATCAAAATGACTGGTCGTGAGAAACCAAATGACACAGGCACCAGCGATTTGTCCCACCAATTTACTTTTGGCTCCAAGCTCCATAATGTCATCAATCAAACCTGTCACGGCCACTATACCACCACCTAAAACAAAGGGCCAAACATAGCTGAGATAGGACTCTTTAATACCTGGATAATTTGGCAAACCAACAAAGCGTGGCAAAACAAGTAAAGTGATGATTGAAAATGCCACAAAAATGGCAACACCACCAGCTGATGGCATCGGTTTTACATTAATGCGACGAGCGTTTGGATTATCAACCGCTCCGATTTTTCGAGATACCACCACCATAATCGGCGTTAAGATCAAGGCAATAATTGCCGTTACTAACAAAATAATAATATATTTGACCGTAAATGGAAATTCAGATAAGTTATGCATATACCATTATTATACCATATTCTTTTATTTTTATATGTGTCAATCTCATCTAGAAACCTTTGTTTCAGAGCATTAAAGAATCCCTTTTTCTATCTGATTAACGAGCCCAACATCAAAAAAACGACCTAGCACTTCTGCCCTGCCGTTATTTGTCATAACTTCCCTGATCGTTTACTCATCTTAACTAACAAATACTTAAATAGTTAAAACTGACATCAGATCCGATATATTTGAAATCGTATAAGTTGGCTGATAGGCCTTGCCAAGCGCCTGTTGACCAGATTGATTTAGCCAAACGCTCGCGATATCCACTTGATGAGCGCCTAAAATATCAGTTGACAAGGTGTCACCAACCATTAAAAACGCATCTTTAGTTTGCTCTGGATATAGCGCTACAATATGCTCAAAAAAAGCCTGACTTGGTTTGGCATGACCGATTTCCTCAGAAATAATGATATGCTCAAAGTAACGATAAAAACCCGTCAATTTCAAACGCTGATATTGCGTTGCCGTCTTGCCATTCGTCCCAACTACTAGCTGATAACCCTTTTGGTACAATGCTTCTAGCACCTCTGCAGCACCTGCGATCACCGCATCGTTGACATTCAAAACTTGACGATAGAGTGCCTCTGCTGCGACACCATCAATGCTCTGACCAAAGGCAGCAAAAGTCTCTGAAAAACGCTGATTTAAAAGTGGCTGCGATTCTGCTCCCTTTTCGATTGCCTGCCAAACATGGGCATTGATTTCGATATAAGTCGCCACCCATGCGTCATAGTCCAGCATTGCTGTATTAAAATGCTTGAAAACTGTCGCCAATCCCTTTTTTTCGCCGGCTTTAAAATCTAACACTGTATCATCTAAATCAAATATAATCACTCGATAGCTCATATCTATTCCCCTTTTTGTCTTGATTAAATCTATTATAGCGCAAAAAATGAGTTTGTCAGTCTTTTTATAAAAATACATCTTAGTTCATCGCATGAGGACACAAAAAATAGCGATAACTCGCTATTTAACAACTATTGATTCAAACTTAAATTTGTTGCAGACTCTCAAGTGCTTCCTCACGGAAAATCGTCTTAGCATGTTCTAGCAAAGCTTCTCGTGAAAAATCAGACGGCTCACCATACTCTAACATTCTAGCACGTAGCAAGCTCACTTCTTTAAAGCCTTTACGTTTTTGATTATCAAGAATGGTTAAGTAGAAATGGTCTTGAAATTGAAAGAGTTCTGATTCTTCCACATCGTCAATCACAGCTTGGCTCAGTCTTACTGCATCCGATATTTTATTAAATTTAAGGATAAAGTAGACAAAGTCTGCATGATCATCCATGACATCAAAGTTAGGTTTGCTTGACATATTATCCATCAAGCTTGCCATGTCACCCATCTGTTCCATGGCTTCATCCATCATTTCTTGTAAGCCTTCTGACCCTTCAGGAAATTGCATGTTGTCCATGTTTAACTCTTCTGTCACTAGCAAGTCCACACCTTGTGGATGCGGGCGAACTTGAAAAGTCATCATGCCTGTATTGGCAAACTTATCTTCGATTTCTAGTTCACTCACTAACTCATAAAAAAGTTTTTCAACCATGCCTTGATTGACCAAAAAGTCACTCATTTTTATATCGTGCGCCTTTAAATCTTCAAATGTCAGGGAAATTTTTATCGTTTTATCATTGATTTGTTTATATTCCATCGTACTAACCTCACGTTTTGTTTCAGAGTATCTCTTTATTTTGGATCCCCTGAACTCTTATTATATCATAAAAGCGCTAAAATTAGCGCTTTTGAGTGATTGGGGTTCTCATTTTAAGCTTATAAAACTTGGGCTAGGAAGTCCTGCGTCCGTTGTTCTTTAGGGTGATCAAACAGCTCGGTTGGCGTGCCACTCTCGACGATTTTGCCATCCGCCATAAAGATCACGCGATCTGCCACTTCCTTAGCAAAGCCCATTTCATGAGTCACGATGACCATGGTCATCCCTTCTTTTGCTAAATCTTGCATGACATTTAAGACATCCCCGACCATTTCAGGATCGAGTGCAGATGTCGGCTCATCAAATAGCATGACATCAGGGTTCATGGCAAGTGCTCTCGCAATCGCAACTCGTTGTTGCTGACCGCCTGATAAACTTTGCGGGTAGGCTTCAGCTTTTTCAGACAAACCAACCTTGGCCAAAAGTTCAATGGCAACTTCAACCGCTTCTTCTTTGGATAATTTGCCAGTCGTAACTGGTGCTAAAGTTAAGTTGTCAAGAACTGTCATGTTAGGAAAAAGATTAAACTGTTGGAACACCATGCCCATTTTCTCACGGTGTTTAAAGACATCCACAGACTTATCTGCAATATTTGTGCCCTCAAAGAAAACATCACCTTTAGTGGGTGTTTCAAGCAGGTTCATGGTGCGAAGAAATGTCGATTTACCAGACCCAGAAGGACCGATCATCACGACAACCTCACCTCTTTTAATCTGGATATCCAGGCCTTTCAACACTTCATTTTTACCGAAATATTTATGTAGGCTTTTAATTTCAATCAAATTTTGTGTGGTCATTTTGCATATCCTTTCCCAAGTTTTTTCTCAAGAAGATTGATGAGTCTACTTGTGATAAAGGTCACCACAAAATAATAAACAGCGACGAGTAACCATGGCGATAAACTTTGATAAGTAGTTGAACTTGTCGTTTGCGCGCCATTATAAAGCTCCATAACGCCAATCGTCGCCAATAGCGAACTATCCTTGATGATGGTCACAAACTCATTTCCCAAAGCAGGTAGGATATTGCGAATCGCTTGCGGTAAGATGACTTTCATCATGGTTTGATGCGGGCGAATGCCAAGTGAAAAAGCAGCTTCAGTCTGCCCTTTTGGCACAGCGTTAATCCCGCCACGAACGATCTCAGCAACATAAGCCCCTGAGTTCATTGATAACACGATAATCCCTGGTACCAAGCGTGATAAATCCTCTGTCAGAATACCCAATTGAAATTCTGGCAATGGCATTTTACCAAGTATTTGGAAGCCGATCATGATTTGCACGAGCATGGGTGTGCCACGAAAAACTTCGATGTAGACATTGGCAAGCCAACGTAAAACATGAATCTTTGATAACTTAGCTAAGGCGATCATCGTCCCAAGTAGGGTGCCGATGGCCACGACAAAAGCTGAAATCATCAGGGTAATGATCAAGCCATCATTAAAATAAGGCAGGAATTTATCGATAAAATTAAAACTCATAAGATTCTACTTTCTGAAAATAGTGATATCTCTAATTATATCACAATATGCTAGCGCTTTACTTAAATTCTCCTAGATAAAATTCAATTTGACTACCTGCTTTCACCTTGGTTTCTGTCACGCCTTTATCAGCCAGCTTGTCATTAACCTTAAAAAGCCAATAGAGATTGGCTGACTCGATTTGAGAAATGCCATCAATCTCCGTGATAATCCCTGACTTTAGCGTTACCTTCGACTTTGATTCTAGTAAGTCTAGGACCGTTTCACCGGTTTTGATCGGGACGTTTTGATAGGTTTTCACAGTTGTCTTGTCAAATTTGACGATTAAGGTCGCTGTGCCATGCTGTTCAGACTTAACAACTTTATGGCATGACGAAAGAAGGATGACTGATAAGAGACAAAATAAACTGAATAAAAATTTTTTCATAAGACTATTTTATCAAAAAAATGTGTTTGATTGTCAAATCTGCTACTGACAAGTTTGACAACTTTCAAAACTTTGACCATAAAAAAACGCCAATGGCGTTTTTCAGGAAGATTCAATTTAACCTACAATGCGTTGTTCAGTCTCGAAGTCGAAGAAATGACCTTTGTTGACATTGAATGTCAAGTCAACTTCATCGCCTGGTTGACGGAAGTCACGTGCATCTACTTTTGATACAAACTCAGTGTCACCAATCTTAGAATAAAGCATCGTTTCAGCACCGAGCAATTCAGAAACGACAACTTCTGCTTTCACATTTTGATTCGGGAAGACTTCTTGGACAAGACCATCAGCTGAGATGTCTTCTGGACGAATACCAAACCAAACTTTTTTCTTGTCATAGCCAGCATTTTTAAGGACTTTTTGTTGCCCTTCTGGGATGGCAATGTCAAGACCTGCACCATTTGTCATGCAAGCACCGTCAACAGTGACTTCAAAAAAGTTCATAGCTGGGCTACCGATAAAGCCAGCAACAAATTTGTTAGCTGGTTCGTTATAGAGTTCTTTTGGTGCACCGATTTGTTCGATCCGGCCAGTTGTGCCATCAGCACTCTTAGACGCACTCATGATAACGATACGATCCGCAAGTGTCATCGCTTCTGTTTGGTCATGGGTTACGTAAATTGTTGTTGCCCCGATACGACGGTGAATTTTTGCGATTTCAGCACGCATTGACACACGGAGTTTGGCATCCAAGTTTGACAAAGGTTCATCCATGAGGAAGACTTTGGCATCACGGACAATGGCACGTCCCATGGCCACACGTTGGCGTTGACCACCGGACATGTCAGCTGGTTTACGATCCAATAGCTCTGTCAAACCAAGAATGGCTGCAGCTTCTTCAACACGTTTTTTGATTTCTTCTTTTTTGTATTTGCGCAATTTCAAACCAAAGGCCATGTTGTCAAATACAGTCATGTGTGGATAGAGGGCGTAGTTTTGGAAAACCATGGCGATGTCACGATCTTTAGGTGCCACGTCATTCATGCGCACACCATCAATCGTGAATTCACCACTTGTGATATCTTCAAGACCTGCGATCATCCGAAGGGTTGTAGATTTACCACACCCTGAAGGGCCTACAAAAACGATGAATTCTTTATCTTTAACATCCAAGTTGAAATCTTCTACTGCTTTGATTTTGGCATTAGGATATACTTTGTCTACATGTTCTAATTTAAGGGTTGTCATTGTGTCTACCTCTTTTTTATTTGATAGGTTCATTTTACCGCAAACGCTTTCATTTTATGATGTGCAAATTGCACATCTCTCATATACAAATCGCCCAATGTTAAGAACGCAAAAAAACAGCTTGCCACAATAGACAAACTGTTTCGAGGGGGGCAAAGTTAGGGCGAGCACAATTAGTCACTGTGTCGGGTGTTGCGTTTGCCAAGCTTGAACCAAGTCAAGATACTCACCAAGGCAACTAGGATGAAGCCAAGGATAAGACTAAAGGCGCTTTGACTTTCACCTGTCTTCGGTAACTGCTGATCAGTTGTTGGTAAAGCTGGCGTTTGAGTTACTGGTTTGTAAACAAAGGTGAAGGTTTGGGCTTGATCTGTGATTGTCGCATTGATTTTATCACTGAGTGAGATCAATTCATAACCCGCGATCGTTGGTGCATTACTTGTGATGGCATCGCCGATCTTACCAGTGTAAACCGTAGCCGTTTTGAGTTCCTTACCGCTTTGGTCGACATAACGCACTGTAATCGGTGCGGGTTCCAGTTCTACTATCGGATTATCTACCGCAATGATCGTCGCTGTAGTATGCGTCGTCACTTCTCTCACCGTTGCGCGTGTTACCAAGCGGTTGAATGGTGTGAATCTCGTCATGGGATTCACATTTGTAAAGGTGACATCATGCACACCTTCAGGCAATTCTGCCGCATCTGTTGCCTTGTAGGCAACACCGTCCACAATGGCCCAGATGTCCGCATCGGGTACAATGTTATTGTCTTCATCGTAGAGCACAGGTTCGTGTTCTGGATGATGCCAGGTGTAGGTAGTGTTTTTTACAATCGTTCTAACGATTGGTTTGGCTTCAAGACGAGCATAGTCGTATTTGAAGTGGGCATAGAGTGTTTGATTGCCCATCGTTGTATCAGAGATATCCGTAATGGCATTACCAGCTGTTGCATCGTCAAACCAACCGAGGAAGATGTAGCCGTCTTTGGTCGCATCTTCAAAGCTTGGAACACCAACGCCATAGGTGTAGCTATTTGGATTGGCTGCGCTGTTTGTCCCACCGTCTAGCTCGTAGGCGATGGTGTATTCTGATGGTGTGAAGCGAGCATAGAGCGTTTTATCTTCTTTGGCAGTCGCTGGGATGTTGGTCACTTTATTACCACCAGTCGCGGCATCATACCAGCCTTGGAAGTCATGACCCGTTTTGGAAGCTGGCGCAAAGCTTGCGACACCTGTCCCAAATTCATAGTGGGTTGGGTTAACACCATTTGTCCCACCATCTAGCTCGTAAGTGATGGTGTAATCCCAATGGGCATAGAGGTTTTTCGTCCCTGTGGCTGTCGATGAGATGTTGGTGATGAGGTTCCCACCTTCAGCTGCATCATACCAACCTAGGAAGTGATAGCCATCTTTGGTCGCGTCTTCAAAGCTTGCGACACCGACATCATAGGTGTATTTAGCTGGATTGGCGCTGTCATTATCTCCACCATCTAGGTGATAGACGATGTCATACTCGTTTGGTGTCCAACGTGCATAGAGGGTTTTGTTTCCTGTGTCGGTTGTTGAGATGGTGGTGACTGGATTACCCGCTGTGGCATCATCATACCAACCGGCGAAAGTATAGCCGGTTTTACCTGTGGCATCTGCGAAGCTTGTGACACCGACACCGTAGGTGTAGGTTACGGGATTGCTTAGAGAGTTAGCGCCACCGTTTAAGACGTAGCTGATGTCATAAACAGTTGGTGCCCACTGAGCGGTGTAGGTAACGGCTGCGGTGACTGTATTTGCGACAGCTGGGCTCCAACCTGTGAAGGTGTAGCCTGTTTCGCCTTTTGGACTCACGCCATCTGCACCTAGAGTACCTGAGAAACTTGGGGTCATACTATTAATGACGCGACCTGTAAAGACGTTGTCAGCAAAATCACCATGGTTCCCTTTGGTATAGGTGATGTTAAATTTGTATTTGGTGTTTTTGACCGTTACGATTTGACCTGTTGTATCGGTAGCGGCATTAACAGTGAAAGAATCCGAGACGACGGAACCTGCACCAGCATCATAGCCTGGTGAATTGGTGAGGTCATATTCGGCATTTGGGGCAGCGGTCTGGTAGAAACGATATGTTCCATCTCCGACTGCGCCGGCATTGACAAAACCAAAGTTAGCCGCATCTGTCGTGTAAGTAGCACCGGCATTGTAGTCTGCCCAAGAGCCATCGCCTTGTTGTTTTTGGAGTTTGAAAGTTCCGGCAAGTGGGAGATTGGTGTCACTATCCAAGAGGTAAACACCTGCGGAGCCTGCGGCAACAGTTCCACCTGTACCACCTACACCTTGCAGTGTCGCAGTAACTGAAACATCTTTTGAGATACCACTTTTCGTTATTTTAGCGGTATTTCTGACGATTGTATTTGTGATAACTTGAGGGTATATTTCATTAAAAGTTACCCTGTATTGAGCTACTCTACCGCCAATAACATTACCATCACCAAATGTAGTGGCAAAGAAAGTTTCTAGGGCAGCACGATCACTCTCTGAATAGAGATTACTACTCGAATTAACAGTACGATCCGCTCCAGCAGATGCAAAATTCGGGTTAAAATCAGAATATTTAGGACCTTCACTTCCCATGTTGCCTAAATAAACTATAAGCGTGTACTGCCCTAAATCATCTTGATAAAAACCATATTGATAGATTTGTAGCCTAGCTTTGAACTCGGCAAAAGATTCTCCAGGCATTTGTAATATCTTCGTTGAAGGTATAGTTATTGAATTAACAGAAGCAATATGAGAACTTAGTACTCCTGAACTCAGATCCGTTGGAATATTCATACCAGTACTTATTGTTATGTTACCAGCGGGGATACCAGATAAAGTATCTTCCACATATACATTCGTCTGGACCGTATAATTACTACCAAAACTTGTTCCTAATTCTTTGATCTCACTCCTACCAATTGGCATACTCCATTGCACAGTAGTATTTGTAGCAGATATTGCTTCTTTTGAATCACCTGAGGGCAGAATAGGTAATACAATAGGCTTGTCAATGAATTTGATTACTTTAACTACACCACCAAAGGATACATCATAGTCTCCACCCTGAGTGATGTTCGGCGCCCTAAAAGCATAGGTTCCACTGATAAATTCACCCGACACACTCTGTCTACCTGAAACACTAGCGTATAATTCTACGTCTATTTTTCCATTATTTATCCGCCAACGACCAATGGTTACGCCACTATTATCTGAAAAATCGGACCATGCAAAATTTACTGCAGTAAAAGGCTTATTGATAGCAACGACGGGGTAAGCAATCGAAAATTTATCACCTTCATTCAAAACTGCACTTGATGGTGTCAGAGTCCAGTTAAATTTTAGCTGATAACTACCGCTGCCAGTCGCTGGATTTGTCGTAGACAAAGGATTGCCCGCACTATTCAACATATTCCAGTCGTTAACCACGACTTGACTTGAATAATCTACTGGTGCTGCCGCTACTCTAAGCGCTGGTTTGACTTTAGCTAGTTCTGGTGTCGTTTCAGCAGTTGCACCTTCAAAAGTAAGTGTTTGAGAAATGTTCCCTACTTGAACTGCCTGTGTCACATCTTGATTAACATCCGTTGTCAAGACTGCATCAGTTTGGATCACCACATCGACTTGATCAAGTTCAGACACTGCTTCATTAAGCGTGAGTAAAACGGTTTGATTCTGGATGACAAATGAACCGATAGTTTCACCACTCTTGCTTACGAGCGCTTTAGGTGTGGCTTGTGCTCCTGACCAAGTTCCAACCTCCGCATTAACTGGTAGTTTAACTTGATAGCTTGAACCTGCGACAAGTTTCCCACCTTCTAATCCTTGTAAGTGGAGGTCTGTCGTCAAGGCATAGCTTGCGCCTGACTTGATTGGATTGGTTTCAGATACGGCTTGATAGTTCGCATCCGTCAGTTGCCAGCTGGTGACTGGCGCATCTGGTGGTGCGACATCTTGGGC
>ERZ650305.230-NODE-230-length-21121-cov-8.788000_pt1 | contig 21121 bp, 21 predicted proteins | sample MGYA00376241_ERZ650305 | MGnify/ENA primary metagenome ERZ650305 (study PRJEB26733, sample SAMN07839276) | wastewater metagenome | biome: urban; feature: artificial channel; material: waste water | place: USA: North Carolina | collected 2016-02-25 ... | reverse complement strand
TCCTCCTGCTATCTTTTTCTATTATTCTACCTTATTTGATAGTAGATTTAAAACTATGCAACAGAACCCCCCTGACTTTGACCATCAACTAAAACTTTATCAATCATTTCTTGCTTAAGTTCTGGAGGATAGTAGGTGTTCTTTTCTTTCTTGACAATACCTATTCCGTATCTGTCAATTAAGCGAACAATGTACTTCAATCTTGATTCAGCTACTCTAAATTGTTTTGATAAAGAAGGCCATGAGGTACCTTTCTGTCGTAAGTCATAGATTTGGACTTTGTCTTCGTAACTCAATTTCATAAAAATAACACCCCTAAAGTTAGAGTTTTTACATCTAACTTTAGGGGTGCGGTTCACTGCTGACGGTAGCTCTGTTTTTGTATTATGAATTATTTTAGAGTCACTTGACCAATTGTTTGGTTAGGCGTTACTGCTTTACCAAGTTCAGTTAATGTAAGTTGATCAACGACTTCACCATTTGTAAGGGCAACAATGATGTCTGTCCCTTTACCTGCGGCTTTAACTGCAGCAAGATCCATGATGGCAATGACATCGCCAGCTTTGACTTTTTGACCAGCTTTAACTTTCATTGTGAATGGCTCACCTTTCAAGTCAACTGTATCAACACCCATGTGGAGCAAGACTTCAAGTCCTGTTGGTGTCATGATTCCCAAAGCATGTTGCGTTGGGAAAATACTTGAAATTTCACCCGCAATTGGGGTATAAACTGTGTTTTCCGTTGGTTGGATTGCAAAGCCATTACCCATGATTTTTGATGAGAACACATCATCAGAAACTTGATCAATCACAACCAATGTACCTTGCGCAGGTGCGTAAACTTCAACTGTCGCTCCACCTGTCGCTGATGCGACGGGTGCTACTATTGAAGCAGTGCTAGTAGTTGTTGCAGCACTCACACCACCATTTTGTTGCATTTTATTCATTTCATCTGCGACAAACTGTACTTCTGTTCCGACAATAACTTGGATGTTTTCCTTGTCAATGACACGAACACCTGGTACGCCAGTCGCTTTGATTTTATCTTGATCGGCTTTAGCCGTATCTTTCACGACAAGACGGAGACGTGTTGTACAGTTATCAATTGAGACAACGTTTTCTGCACCACCAAGACCAGTGTAGATACGAGCTGCTAAAGCTGCAAATTTGTTATCGGCAAACGACTCATCGAGGTCTAAGTCTTCTTCCCCTTCGCCTTCTTCACGACCTGGTGTCATCAAGTTAAAAGTTTTAATGACGAAAGTGAAGACAAAGTAGTAAACAACTGCCATGATTAAACCTAAAACAACAAGCATCAAAGGTTGGTTGGCGATTGGCACACGCAAGCTCAAGACGAAATCGACAAGACCTGCTGAGAAGTTAAAGCCGGCTGTCCAGTGGAAGAGCGCTGCGATGAACATCGAAATCCCTGTCAAGGCTGCATGGACCACATATAAAGGCCAAGCTACGAACATGAACGAGAACTCAAGGGGTTCAGTTACCCCTGTAAAGAACGAAGCAAAGGCTGCTGCAAGCATCAATGAAGCTGTTGCTTTTCTTTTTTCTGGACGTGATTGACGGTAGATGGCATAAGCACCTGCTGGAAGACCAAACATCATCACTGGGAAGAAACCAGCTTGATACATACCTGTGATACCTTTAGTACCTTCGTTAGCCCAGAATTTACCGATATCATCGATACCTGCAGTATTAAACCAGAACACATTGTTCAAGGCATGGTGCAGACCAGTTGGGATAAGCAAACGGTTGAAGAAACCATAGAGACCAGCACCTACAGCACCCATCTTAGCGATTGTTTCACCAAATGCTACCAAGGCACCAAAGATTGGTGGCCAGATGAACATGAGGCCAGCTGATACGACGAGCATCAAGGCTGCAGTTACGATTGGCACACAACGTTTACCACTAAAGAATGATAGCGCCATTGGCAACTTGACATTCGAGAAGCGGTTATACATAGCTGCTGCCAATAGACCTGCCAAAATCCCTACGAAAACGTTACCGTTGTTCATTTTTGTGAAGGCTGCATTAACTTTCTCAACATCAATATGTTGGAAAGCTGCAATGGCTGCTGGGTTTAAGAGTTGCATTGGTACCAAGAATGCGACCAAACCAGTCAAAGCTGAAGCGCCATCTCTGTCTTTTGACATACCAAGGGCTAAACCTACGGCAAACAAAACACCAAGGTTAGCTAAAATTGAGTCACCAGCTTTTAATAGGAAAGCAGCAACAATATTGTTAGCCCCCCAACCCGTTGGATCAATCCAGTAACCAATTCCTGAAAAAAGTGCTGCAACAGGTAATGTCGCAACAGGGAGCATCAATGAGCGTCCCATTCTCTGCATGTATGCTTTCATAGCATGTGTTCCTCCATTTAATATAAAAAATAATTAATCATGTAAAGCTTTATTTCTTAATCATCCGCAACCGCTCAATGTGGATTGCCAGATAACCTAATTCTTCATTTAAAACCAAATAATGAAAATCTTGCTGCATCAAAACTTGAATCTTTTTCGAAATGGCATAGCTCTCAGGATATTTTTCCTGAACAAGCCCCATAATTTCCTGATCTAAGCCTACATATCCCTTCGTTTGAGAACGTTGAATAAATAATCGCAAGTGATTAACCAAACGAGAATATGTTAAGGCATAGTCTTCCCCATCTAAGGACAAGCTCAATTCGCGTTCAATTAAGCGCACAATTTCTGAAATAATCGTAATCTCACGAATACTTTCACTGTTGTCAGTATTTTTGCATCTAGCTGTATGAATATGGATAGCAATGTAACCCGCCTCATCAAAACTATAGGCAATATCCAACTCCCGTTTGAGATAATCCACTGCCCATTGGGCAATCGAAAATTCTTCTGGATAGAGGACTTCTATCTCCTTCAACAATTTATTACGCACAAAAATATGATTTTGAATATTTTCAGCCGCAAATGCAATGTGATCACATAAGCCAATATTGATATGAGGATTTAACTTCTCCCCAAGTACTGCCTCTGCATGACCAATAATGTCCTCAGTGGCAAAGAAAAATTTTTCATCAATTTGACCTAATAATGTTTGTAGCTTTTTAATGCCTTCTGGTTCCAAGACAAACAAGCGTTCAATCGCCTCTTGGGCAAGCATCTCACCCGGTCTTGCTTTGAAACCTATTCCTTTACCAATTGCGACTTTTGCCTGCCCTTCGTCAAGGACTAGCACCGCATTTTGATTCAGCGCTTTTTGAATTTCCATCATTTTCTTTCTCCTGCAGAAAAGAAATAATCAATAACACATGTCAATAAAAATAGGCATGGCGTAGCTGAAATAGGAGTTGCTTCCCTTTTCAGACCTGCGCCATGCCTAGTATTATCTAGTCACATGAAATCGTTTACATCTGTTAACATTTTTATTTTAACAGGTCTATACCAATTTGTCAAGTCTTTTTTATGCTCCTCTCAATATTTTTGTAATTCCCTGATTAAGCATTGTTAGAATAATGAGATCACGCTTAACTTGTATTTTCCCCAAAAGTATGTCAAAATACTTCTATACAAGAAAAGAGGGTAACTACTATGCCATTTGTCCATATTGATTTATTTGAAGGTCGTACTGACGAACAAAAAATTGCACTTGCGCACGATATCACCGAAGCTGTTATCAAAAACACAGGTGCTCCAAAATCTGCCATTCATGTTTTTATTAACGATATGAAGGAAGGTACTTACTTTCCACAAGGTGAGATAAAAAAAGCTAATAACTAAAAAAATGAGTTCTGACTTTGATGTCAGAGCTCATTTTTTAGTAAACGTCAGTCTAACTTAACGGTTTTTCAAATATGTGCTGGCAGGTATTGCTATGTAAATCAAATGGTATGCTTAATCATGACGATGATCCTCCCGCTGCCTCGGGAGATTTAAAACAAAATAGAAGGATTAAGACATAATCTCACTTTATCTCTTGACGAGGACATAGCGATATTGCGTCATCAAGTCATGTTGACTATCATCTTCCCATGTCATCACTTCTACGAGAAATGTATTAACGTATTTTTTCCTCACAACTCCTGTTATTTTTTCGGAGAAAGAAATAGGTTGACAAGTAATAATACTACCGATTTCTATGTTACCCTCCTCCTTCTATACGTTATATTTACATTATATACATGTTATTTATATTTGTCAATTACAATTATATTACAAAATGGTAAATGAGTTATTTCACACCGCTTCATTTTTGTGTTATAATAATAAAAATATATCTGAAAGGCTTATCATGCTTATTCTTATCACATCTGGCGGAACGACAGAAAACATTGATCATGTTCGAGGTATTACGAATTTTGCGACGGGTAACTTAGGAAAACTTATCGCTGAACGTTTTTTAATGGCAAATCACAATGTTATTTTATTAGCTGGTCGAGGTGCTATTTTGCCCGACCCACACCCGAAATTAACGATTCTACCCATTTCTGATGTGGCAGATTTACTAGTCGCTACGGCTAAATGGACACCTGAAGCTGATGTTTTTATCCATAGTATGGCTGTTTCTGACTATACACCGATTTACATGACAGATTTTGAAACAGTTGCTGCTTCGTCTAATCTTGAGGAATTTCTAAGTAAAAGCAATACAGAAGACAAGATTGCTTCTCGATCTGATTATCAAGTCCTTTTTTTGAAAAAGACACCCAAGGTGATTGCCTCTATTAAAAAGCACAATCCAGATATCATTTTATTTGGTTTCAAACTCCTAGTCGATGTTTCAAAAGAGCACCTGATATCTGTCGCCAGATCAGCATTGACCCAAAACCAAGCAGACTATGTCTTAGCCAATGACCTGACAGATATTACTGAGATTACCCATCACGGGTTACTCGTCAGTCAAGATGCTATAATAGAGGCACATACGAAACTTGAAATTGCAGACTTAATCGTTAAGAAAAGTGAGGAGACTTATGACCAACATCACACTCGCCATAACCGGTAGCATTTCAGCTTACAAGGCTGCCGATATCACTTCAGCACTAGGCAAGCTCGGCCACCAGGTCACTGTTTTAATGACAGATGCTGCCCAGGCCTTCATCACGCCACTAACTTTACAAGTCCTCTCTAAACGCCCTGTTCATACGGATGTTATGGCAGAAGACAAGGCTGATAGCGTTAATCATATCGACTTGGCCAAAGAAACGGAGATTTTCTTAGTCGCGCCAGCTTCTGCCGATACGATTGCTCGCTTAGCACAAGGCCGTGCTGACGATATCGTCTCAGCTGTTGCTTTAGCACTTCCCCAAGATGTTAAAAAAATCATTGCACCTGCCATGAATACGAATATGTATGAAAACCCCTTGACCCAGCACAACATTCAAACCTTGCTTGATCTTGGCTTTAAGTCTATTGAACCTAAAATCGCTTTGCTTGCTTGTGGGGATGTCGGACGTGGTGCACTTGCTGATGTTACTGATATCGTTCAGTTTGTGCAAGAAATTTGTAGTGATTCGAAAGCCTAACCGTCTGGCAAACATGAACCTCCTCATATCCATATGCCACACTTGCCAACTCTCATACAATTAGAAAGGTTTATCCTGTGACAACTCAAACAACCAAAACTAAAGCCTCTGATATCGCAACACTTAGTATTTTTATCGCCATCATGGTGGTCATTCATCTCCTATCTAAAATCGTCTACACCTTTTGGCCTTTCCCAATTCAACCGACTTTAGTGCATATCCCTGTAATTATTGGCTCAATTGTCCTAGGTTGGCGCAAAGGAGCTGCTCTCGGTTTTGTTATGGGAATGATTTCCTTTTTGAACTCAACGATTGCACCGATTCCAACATCATTTTTATTCTCACCTTTTGCGCCTAACGGCAATATTTGGTCACTCTTTGTGGCCTTCGCCCCTCGAATTCTCGTTGGGATTCTACCATTTTTCATTTATCAACTTGCTAAAAACCGTTTTGGTGCTGGCCTTGCTGGTTTTCTTGGTTCTGCAACCAATACAGTCTTAGTGCTCAGTTCAGCTTTTCTATTGTTCAACGATCAACTCAATATGACATTCAAGGCGCTGATTGCCTCAATTATTGCAACAAATTCAATCGCTGAAGCGATCGCATCAACCATTTTAACGGCAAGTATTGTCCCGATTTTAATCAAATTTAGGAATTAAACTTCGGAAAGCGTGAAATTCACGCTTTTTTTTGTTAAAATAGTCTTGTATGAAAATGCTTTCTAAAAACTAAATTAAAGATGCTTACAAAGCGAAAGGAAATCACATGTCTTATAAAGAAACTTACCAACAATGGGCTGATTTTGCTGAATTACCTGACTACCTCAAAACTGAACTTGCAGGAATGGATGAGCACACAAAAGAAGATGCTTTCTATACGTCGCTTGAATTCGGAACTGCTGGTCAACGTGGTTTGATTGGTGTCGGCACAAATCGCATGAACATCTACACTGTCCGTCAAACGACTGAAGGTCTTGCTCGCCTCATGGATGCTAAAGGTGAAGCTAAAAAACGTGGTGTGGCAATTGCCTATGATTCACGTCATTTTTCACGTGAGTTCGCATTCGATGCAGCACGCGTCCTTGCCCTTCATGACATTCCCTCTTACGTTTTTGAATCACTGCGCCCAACACCTGAATTGTCATTTGCCATCCGCGAGTTGAACACCTTGACTGGGATCATGATCACTGCTTCTCACAACCCTGCACCCTACAATGGTTATAAGGTTTATGGTGAAGATGGCGGACAAATGCCGCCTGAAGATGCGGATAAATTGACAGACTATATCAATGAGATTGAGGATATCTTCCATATTGAGCGTGCTGATGAAGCGAGTGAGCTCATCACCATCATTGGCGATGACATTGACCAAAAATATTTGGAAAATGTGAAATCTGTGACGATTAACCAAGCTGTCATTGAAGAATTTGGTAAAAACCTCAATATCGTCTTCACACCGCTTCACGGTACTGGTGAAATGCTGGGTCGTAAGACATTGGCACAAGCCGGCTTTGAAAAGATTGCTGTTGTTGAAGCACAAGCTATTCCTGATGGTGACTTTCCAACCCTGAAATCGCCAAACCCTGAAAGTCAAGCTGCTTTTGAACTTTCAGAAAAACTCGGTCGTGAAGTAGACGCTGACATGTTAGTTGCAACTGACCCTGATGCTGACCGTATCGGTGTGGAAGTTCGCTTGCCAAATGGTGATTACCAACCGCTTTCTGGTAACCAAATCGGTGCTGTTTTAGCCAAGTATATCCTTGAAGCGCACAATCAAGCAGGCACTCTCCCTGCAAATGCTGCTGTTGTCAAATCTATCGTTTCGACAGAATTAGTGACAGCGATTACCAAATCTTACGACGTTAAGATGTTCAACGTCTTGACTGGTTTCAAATTCATTGCTGAGAAAATCCAAGAATTTGAAGAAACAGGTAGCCACACTTACATGATGGGATTTGAGGAGTCATTTGGTTACTTGATCAAACCTTTTGTTCGTGATAAAGACGCGATTCAAGCTTTGCTTTTGATCTGTGAAGTAGCTGCTTACTACAAATCTTTGGGTAAAACTTTGTATGACGGGATTCAAGACATCTACGCTGAATATGGTTTCTATCTTGAAAATACAGTTTCTGTTACCCTTGAGGGGATTGACGGCGCGGCGCAAATCAAAGCAGTTATGGATAAATTCCGTGGCAATCAACCAACTGCCTTCAATGGCATCAAAGTTGCCTTGACTGAAGACTTCCTTGAAAACACCGCAACTGCTGCTAATGGCTCTGTTGAAACTTTGACAACACCACCATCAAACGTGCTCAAATACCATCTTGAAGATGGTTCTTGGATTGCGGTTCGCCCTTCTGGGACTGAACCAAAAATCAAATTCTACTTGGCTTCTGTTGGTGAAACGCAAGCTGCTTCTGCTGCTAAACTTGAAGCCTTTGATGCTGAAATCAAAGCGTTCATCAAATAAGTCTTTCAATATTTATACCTATATTTGAAAAAACAAGACTTCAGTCTGAGGACTTATTGAAAATCTTGTTTTTTTTATGGTAAAATAGGACTATATATATTTTTGGCACTTTTTCAAAGCTAGCCATTAGAAATTAGGAAAAATCTTGAAAAAAACAACTAAACGACTTTTGTTGTCAGGTTTTATGCTGACGGCACTACTTTTTTTGACAGGCTGTGTGAAAACAAAAAATGGTAAACCAACTGGTGATGGCTTGGTCTATAACATTCTCGTTAAGCCAATGAGTGCTGCGGTTGAATTCTTCGCGCATAACCTTGGTTTCGGATTCGGTGTGGCGATTATTTTAGTAACGGTGATTGTGCGCTTGGTCATTTTGCCACTTGGTCTCAATCAAGCCTACAAATCAAGCTACATGCAAGAAAAAATGCGTTATTTGAAACCTGTTTTGGAACCAATCCAAAACCGTATGAAAAACGCAACGACCAATGAAGAAAAAATGGCTGCTCAGTCTGAATTGATGGCTGCGCAAAAAGAAAATGGTGTGAGTATGTTCGGCTCGATGGGCTGTCTACCACTCTTGATTCAGATGCCTTTCTTCTCTGCTCTCTTCTATGCAGCACGTTATACAGATGGTATTTCAACAGCGACATTCCTAGGCATTGACCTTGGCAAGTCAAGTATCGTCTTAACTATCGTTGCAGGTATCTTCTACTTCGTTCAAAGTTACCTGTCAACTATTGGTATTGATGAAGAACAGAAGAAACAAATGAAAACGATGATGTTCATGAGTCCTTTGATGATCGTCTTCTTCTCATTCAGCTCACCTGCCGGTGTAACCCTTTACTGGGTTATCGGTGGTATCTTCGGTATCATCCAACAAGTCATTGTGACTTTCATCATCAAACCTCACTTACGTGAGAAAATTGACAGAGAATTTGAAGCCAACCCACCTGTTGTTAAAACGGCTGGCTTGAAAGATGTAACTCCTAAAAACGTTGCCAAAGCCAAACAAGAATTTAACAAAGCCATTTCGACTGGCAATAAGAAAAATCGAAATGCTGGTAAACAACGCAAATAAGCGCTAATTGCCCGTCATTTAAAATAGCGATATCATCTGAAATGTTCAGACGATATCGCTATTTTTCTCAACAAAAAATGCCTTTTAATCACTATCGGCCAAAAGGCATTTATGCTTTATGCGATAATTTGTTTAGCTTGATAAACAGCGCCAATTAAGCCAGCATCATTGCGCAATAAACAAGGTTTGATATCTGCAACAGTCACACCAGTTAAGTGGTTTAATGACTTGTGATGTTGCTTAATTTTGTCGATTCGCTCTGATAAATGACCTAAGAATTCATCGTTGGCACTAATGCCACCACCCAGTAAAATCACTTCTGGATCAAAAGCACAGACAAGATTGAGCAGGCCTTTAGCCACATCTTCATAATAACGATCCATGACTTTGCTTGCTTGCGCATCGCCTTTACGAACGAGATCCAAGATCACGCGCGCATCTGTCACTTCTTTACCTGTCGCTTGTTGATAGCGGTTATAGAGCCCTAGCACAACGCCACTTGTAAAATTCCAAGAACCAACTTCGAGATCTTGCGAATAATCAAGCGTTTGTTGCATGGTCCAACCAATTTCACCAGCTGCACCATGCGCACCTTGATAGACCGCATCATTAATGATAATACCACAACCAACAGCTGTCCCTAGGGCAATCACGATATAGTCTGAAACACCCTGTGCATTCCCAATCCATTGTTCAGCAATCGCAGCACAGTTGGCATCATTTTGGACGACAACTGGTAGCTGAAAGGCTGCTTCACAGACCTCTTTTAAGTTGATATCGAAGAAGGCTGTAATGGCACCAGCAGTAACCATATAGCCATCTTTACGAACAATGCCTGGCACGCTAACGCCAACACTTAGAATATCCTGCTTTTCTTGATAAGTTTTGACTTGCTTTGCCATGTTGGCAATCATCAGTTCCCCATCATCTGGTGTTGTGACAAATGAACCTTTTTCAAGGATCTCGCCTGCTTCGTTTACCAGACCATATTTAACTGATGTTCCCCCAATATCAAATCCTACATAATATGTCATTTTCCGTCTCCCCAACGTCATGTCAACAACTTTTTGATCGCCTTGACAAAAGGCTCTACCATCTGATCAAAAAGCAATCCTATCCCCCAATGTGATTACTTTGAACGATTTATTTTAATGACTCAAAGGTCAAACTAGGTCGTGCATTTAAGTCTAGTCCTGCTAAATGTCCCTGGTTATACTCGCAGACACTAGCATAAGCTATCATGCCTGCATTGTCGCCACAAAGTCTGAGTGGTGGGATCACCACATCAACATCTGTAATTTCAGTGGCTAGACGTTCACGTAGGCCTTGATTTGCCGCCACACCGCCTGCAACCACGAGCATTTTTACTGGAAATTGTTTTAAGGCAGTTTTTGTTTTAGCCATTAATACATCCATTACTGCGGCTTGAAAACTAGCGGACAGATCTTTTTTATCAAGTGTCTGACCTTTTTGTTCCGCATTATGAACGGTGTTAATAAAGGCAGATTTGAGACCTGAAAAACTAAATTCTAGGGCGGGATCATCATGCTTCATCATGGCACGCGGAAAGTTGAAGACATCCTCGCCTTGGTGGGCCAAACCGTCAATTTCTCTCCCCGCGGGGTAAGTCAAATTCATAACTCGACCAACCTTATCGTAGGCTTCGCCAACAGCATCATCTCGGGTTTCACCAATGATTTTATAATCACCTGGTGCTGCCACATAGACAAGTTCTGTATGACCACCACTGACAAGCAAAGCCATCAGTGGAAATTCAAGCGGTTTGACTTGGCGAGCTGCCCATAAATGCCCAGCCATGTGATTGACTGGCACAAGTGGTAAGTGATTGGCCCAAGCAAAGGCTTTAGCTGCTGCAACACCTACGAGTAGCGCGCCAACAAGACCTGGCCCTTCAGTGACGGCAACAGCTGTCAAATCACTTGGTGTGATCTCAGCTTCTGCCAAGGCTTCGTTGATACAAGCCGTGATTACTTCAACATGGTGACGACTGGCCACTTCGGGCACGACACCACCAAAACGTTTGTGACTCTCGATTTGACTCGCAATCACGTTACTCAACAGCTCTTGACCATTTTTCAAGACCGCGACACTGGTCTCATCACAGGAGGTCTCAAAAGCTAATATATAATGTTCTGTCATTTTTCTCTCTTCATTAAAATCGCATCTTCTTGCGGATTTTGATAATAATCCTTTCTCTGATAATAAGCTTCAAACTCGAATTTTTCATATAATCTTCGAGCTTTATCATTTGAGGCACGGACTTCTAGGAAAATTTTACCGTCAAGTTCTGCTAGTTGTTTGAGCAATAGACTGGCAATCCCTTGCGATTGATAGGCCTTAGCAACAGCAATGTTAGTGATTTCAATTTCATCCATAACGACTGACAGCGCTAAAAAACCAAGAACTTTTTGGTCTTCTGAAAAAGCCAAATAGTAAACGGTCTCCTCACGCAAAAGATCCGCAAAAGTCTGTTCAAAGGTCCAGGGCGAGACTTCGTATAGCTCGTCTAAAATCGCTTGAATGTCTCCTGCAAAATCTCGATAGCAATCTGTCAAAAAATTGAGTTTTCGAATCGTGATCATACGGCTTCTTGATCACTTGCTGGTGCTAACTGCTTGACCATCCAAAGGCCATCTAGTTTATTTTCATAGTAACCGGGTAAAATTTCTTTTGTCTCAAACCCTAGTTTTCGATACATAGCTTGGGCAGGTAAATTATTTCTTTTCACTTCTAAAGTCAGTGAGTCGAGACCTAGTTGTCGCATCAGTTCAGCCAATCTCTTGACAAGATTTGACCCAATACCTTGGCGTTGGTAGGTTCTGAACACACCTAAATTTGACAAGTGAACCGAGTTTTTCTCCGGTACAACACGTGCCCCGATGAAACCTATGATTTTACCATCAGCCTCAGCCGTCAGAAAAATCGCTAGGTCATTGGTTTTGATCTCATGCTCAAAATGCGAAAAAGTCCACGGCGTATCACCGGCATAGACATCCCGCTCAATCGCTAGAAAGCTGACAATATCTTCACGTTCAGCGATCCGATATCGTGCTTGCCCCATCACCACATCTAAATCGACATCATCAAAAGCCCGATATTGCCGAAAATCATGAACCTCAAATTTTGTGGATATAGTGTGTATCATTTCCTTGATCTTCTGCATGCGTCTCCAACCATTTCTCTTCCGCTTCAACTTTTTTCAAATACTCTGGGACAAATGCGTCCACATTTACCGGCTCGTAACCTGCGCCCAAGCGCGCGATTTGATAGGCGTTAGGCAATCTGCGCTCTGCATTTTCAACAAATTTGGCTTGTGGTAAGGTCTGTGAAATCAGCTCACGAAAGTTTGCCAGCTCACCTGTAAAATACAGTCTTTCTTCAGTTTTCAGCGTGTCCATTAACTTATCAAGCTCAACATGATGCTCTTGACTGATGCTTGTACCATTTTCATATATGCCAGCATAGACATTTTGACGTCTGGCATCAATGAGAGGCACAACTTTGCCAGCCACTTCAACATTGGCCGCGATAGCAGCTAGGCTTGATACACCGACGAGGTCGATGTTGAGCGTGCTAGCTAAGGTTTTGGCTGTCGTTACAGCGATACGAAGTCCCGTGTAGCTGCCTGGGCCTTGTGCCACAGCGATTCGGTCCAAGTCTTCAGGCTGAAGCCCAGCGTTTGTCATCAGAAAGTCAATCGCTGGCATGAGTGTTATACTGTGATTTTTCTTAATGTTTAAGTCGATCTTCCCAAGCAGGTTGTCATCTTCTGTCAAAGCGACAGACAGGGCCTGGCTTGAGGTATCAAAAGCTAATAGTTTCATTTCTTGCGCTATCTTCCTATGTTTTACAACCAGACATACCAGTTTACCACTTGAAATTGGGTAAAATATGTGTTGGTTGAGTATATTACTATTTTATGCTAAAATATAAGTAATTGCAATAATGCGACCTTTATTGAAGGTGCACCTGTAAAATTAAATTACTATACTGGAGAAAAACATGCTTTTCAAAGTCTTTTATCAAGAAACTAAAAAACGTAGCCCTAAACGCGAAACAACTCATTCACTTTACTTAGAGCTTGACACAACTGACGTTCGTCAAGGTGTTATCCAATCCCGTGAAATCATGCGCGACAACACAGATTACCATATTGAATTTATTGATGCCATCAGTGATGAGCAAGCAGCATACGAGAGAGAATCTGAAGGCTTCAACATCACAACCTTTTAAGAAACCTTACAACTTGTGAGATTCATCACAAGTTTTTTAATAAACGAAAAAATAGATCATATAAAAAAGAAAAGAGAAAGATGACTACTAATAGCTACACCAATCTAAACATCAAACCTGATGAAGTCGCGGTTTTCGCCATTGGCGGACTCGGTGAAATCGGTAAGAACACTTATGGTGTCGAATATCAAGATGAGATTATCATCGTTGATGCCGGCATCAAATTCCCAGAAGACGATTTACTCGGCGTTGACTATGTCATTCCTGACTATAGCTACATCGTTGAAAATCAAGACCGCATTAAAGGTGTTTTCATCACCCATGGTCACGAAGACCATATCGGTGGGATTCCTTTCCTCCTGAAACAAGCCAATGTGCCCATTTATGCTGGCCCATTATCCCTCGCTTTAATCCGCGGAAAACTTGAAGAACATGGCCTCTTGCGTGATGCTAAACTCTTTGAAATTCATCCTGATGATGAGATTGCTTTCAAATACTTGAAGCTTTCATTCTTCCGCACGACTCACTCAATTCCAGAGCCTATCGCCATGGTCATCGATACACCGCAAGGTAAAATCGTTGCCACAGGTGACTTCAAGTTTGACTTTACACCAGTTGGTGAACCGGCTGACTTGCACCGCATGGCTGCACTTGGTGAAGAAGGCGTGCTCCTGCTCCTTTCTGACTCAACAAATGCTGAAATTCCAACTTTCTCACATTCTGAAAAAGTTGTCGGCGCTTCTATTCAAAAAATCTTTGAGCGCATCGAAGGTCGGATTATCTTCGCTTCATTTGCCTCAAATATCTTCCGTTTGCAACAAGCCGTTGAGGGGGCCGTTAAGACTGGTCGTAAGATCGTTGTCTTCGGCCGTTCAATGGAGAAAGCCATTGTTAACGGGATTGAACTTGGGTATATCAAAGCACCAAAAGACACCTTTATTGAACCTGGTGAAGTGAACCAATACCAACCGCATGAATTACTCATCATGTGTACTGGCTCACAGGGTGAACCAATGGCTGCGCTCAGTCGTATTGCCAATGGCATGCACCGTTTTGTGACCTTGCAAATGGGTGACACCGTTGTCTTTTCATCTAATGCCATTCCTGGGAATACACATGGTGTGAATCAGTTGATCAACCGGATTTCTGAAGCTGGTGCTAAAGTCATCTATGGCAAGATGAACAACATCCATACCTCAGGTCACGGTGGTCAGCAAGAACAAAAACTCATGCTCCGCTTGATCAAACCCAAATATTTCATGCCAGTCCATGGTGAGTACCGGATGTTGAAAATCCATGCTGGTCTCGCCCAAGATACTGGTGTGCCAAAAGAAAACTGTTTCATCTTTGAAAACGGTGATGTTCTAGCCTTGACTGCTGATTCTGCACGTCCTGCTGGGCACTTCAATGCACAAGATACTTACGTTGATGGTAATGGTATCGGAGATATCGGCAACGCTGTCCTTCGTGACCGTCATGAATTGTCAGAAGACGGCGTTGTCCTTGCCGTTGCGACTGTTGACTTCAAGAGTAAGATGATTTTAGCGGGTCCTGACATGCTCAGCCGTGGCTTCATCTATATGCGTGAGTCCGGCGATTTAATTCGCTCAGGTCAACGCGTCTTGTTCAATGCCATTCGTAAAGCTATGAATGATGAAAATGCTAATGAAGCAAGTGTGGCACGCGCCATGACAGATGCAATTAAACCCTTCTTCTATCGTGAGTTAGAGCGCGAACCAATCATTATTCCAATGGTCTTAACACCTGATAAAAAATAAAAGATACAAAAGAGTCTGGAACCAAAATCTTCAGTCTCAAAAAGAGAAAAGCAAACTGGTTAGTTTGCTTTTCTCTTTTTCTTAATTGTTTTGGTAAAAGAATCCCGATTTGGTATAAAAATAGCGAATTATATACCGATTTCGCATTGTTTATTACAACTTGATGATGCTGTTTTACAATGTATCAAAAAAGCTATACTGAAATAGACTATGACCAATTTCAATTAATATTGAAGATTGTTCATAGTCTATTTTTTGACTTTTGTTCCAGCCTTTTTTTGCTATCTTTAAAATTCTTTTGCTAAAGTCTCACGTTGCTCTGGTGACATGAAACTGGCGTCAAAGGCATGACGGGCGATCTGACGGAACTCCGTCTCGCTCAAGTCATACCAGTCTGCAATTTTTTCATATTCATCATTCAAGGTTGTGCCTGAAACGGTGCGGTTATCTGTATTAATCGTCACTCTAACACCAGCTTCAAAAAGTTGCTTGAAAGGATAGTTGGCCAATGTATCAACCGCCTTGGTCTGAAAATTAGAGGTTGGGGCCATTTCGACCGTAATTTTATCAGCGACTAATGACGGCCAGCTTTCAGGGATGTCTTTTAACGCCACACCATGACCGATTCGGCTAGCACCCGCTTCAACAGCACCTAGGACATTTTGGGCACAGCCACATTCACCAGCGTGTAAGGTTAGCGGAATACCATTAGCCTTGACTTTTTCTAAGACTGGCGCGAAGGCTTCTGGAAAGCCATCTGCTTCTACTCCCGCCAAATCAAATCCTGCCAGATGCGTCAAGCCACCGTCTGCAAATAAATCGACGACGGTTAGAACACTGTCGACTGATTCATGACGCATGCCACAGAGTAAAGCATTTGCTTTGACTTGGAAATCACGTTCTCCGGCTGCTAAACCTCGTGTGACCGCTGCGACGACTTGCGCTAGAGTCAAACCACCTGATGTGTGCAGAGTAGGGGCAAAACGGATTTCCATATAGCGGATGTTGTCTTGTTGCGCTTGATCAAGGATATCGTAAGCTGCCAGCTCAAGCGCTGCTTCAGTTTGTAACATGGGCAAGACGAAATCAAAAGGCGCTAGGTAATCCATCAGACTTTCAGCATCTTGTGGGGCTGTGATTTTTTGACGCAAGTCATCATCTGAAACAGGCAGCTTGATCCCCGCTTCTTGGGCGAGGCGTCGAATCGTTTGCATCGAAATCGACCCGTCCAAATGGCAGTGCAGTTCTATTTTAGGTAACTTTTCAATTGTTGCTCGTGATGTCCGCATCTCGATACTCCTATCTCTCTTACTTGGTTTTTGTCCCGACACCAGTCAGGTAATCAATCTGATAGCCCGGCTGAACATTAAACACGTAGACATTTAAATCATAGGCCTTGCCATTATCTTCAATCGACTTAGCCATCATCTGCACACCGCGTGGTAGCAGCTCATCCCCCTGATAAACTGGCGTAACCTGATAGCGCACGTGCAACTTTTTATAGAAGAGGACATCCGAAATCTGCGTCTCGAAATCCTGCATACCAGGCGAATTCATAGCCCGCGTGCCCGTCACCAAATTCTCCTTACTGCCCGCATCTCCCGAAAACATCCAAGCCACCAAATGACTGCGATTATAAAGTGTCACCTGACCATTATCAAAAAAGATCTGTTGATTGTTAGAGCGACCATTGTATGCCCAGCCAGCAGGATTATTGGGGATCCTTGGCCGAACCATGGTTTTGACCTGCATATACCGCTGATAACTCAGACGAGCATTGGCTTGATTCGCTCTACCTAAACGATCAAGAGGTGAAAACTTCAGCCAGTCATCCTGATCTGAATCCTGTGTTAGGTCTGCAGCAGAAAAAGTCGACTTGCCACCATTTAGCGTGACGTAGTAAGTATTGGACCCGTTCCATTTAAGCTTGAGGAGCTCCTCGCTATTGCTGGCCTTGATCACCTTTTCTTGTGAAAAAGGAAGATGGGCACCTGTTTGTGAGAAGATGAAATAACCTGCAAAACCTAGAACGATGACGACTAAAACGATAATTTGTTGGGTTCGTGTCAGACTACTAAAAACTTTCTCGCCTGTCTTGACTAATTTTTTCTGATCAGATTTTTTCATTCCTATCTCCCTTCTCGATCTTGTGTAATATCTAGCTGTAATTTACCACGACATTTGCCACATCTGTATTTTTTTAAATCTATGCGCCGACGTCTGAGATAAATTTGACCACAAGTCAAACAGTGATACCTGTAACTTTGAACATCCTGTAAAAGTGGTGCAAAGCGTAAGCCACCCACTTGAGACAATAGCGCTTTGAAATCTCGATCGCCATGTTTATAGCCACGACCTTCTCGATAAAGATGGTAATGCACTAGCTCATGCTGGACGATTTGTCGAAAAATATCTTCTGAAAAAGCATCATACATCTTTTCATTGAAATCCAGATGTAGATCCTTGGGAAAAAACCGACCACCGGTCGATTTCAATCGGCCATTAAACTTTACCTCATGTTCAAAAGGTTTGCCAAAGTCTGTTAGCGAGACCCATTGGACGAAGGCCAGGAGTTCATCATTTTTGTTTGTCATCTGTTTCAGGTAGGGCTTTGGGTTCAACCATTGACAAGCCAACTTTGCTGCCACGGCTTTGGTCGATTTGGTAGACCCAAACGGTTACAATCTGACCAACAGCCACGACACTTGACGGATCTTTCACGAATTTTTTTGCCATGCGAGAGACATGGACCAAGCCATCTTCTTTAATACCGATATCAACAAAGGCACCAAAATCAACGACGTTGCGGACAACGCCTTCTAATTTTTGACCCACTCGCAAATCTTTGACCGATAAAACATCTGATCGTAAGATTGGCGCATCAAAATCATCCCGTAAATCACGACCTGGTTTCAGCAAGTCTGAAATGATGTCTTTTAGCGTCGCTTTACCAACTGCGAGTTGATCCGCGAGTTGATTGAGATCAGCTTTTTCAAGCTTAGCACGCGCCGCATCATCCAACTCCTGGATGCCAAATTCAGCGAACAATTGATCCACAACCTTGTATGACTCTGGGTGAACACCTGTATTATCTAGGATATTGGTACTATTAGGAATACGGAGGAAACCAGCTGCTTGCTCAAAAGCCTTTGCCCCCAGACGTGGTACCTTATTAATTTCCTTACGTGACGTGATCACACCGTTTTCTTCTCGGTAAGCCACGATATTTTTAGCAATAGTCGCGTTCAAACCTGCAACGTGTGAGAGCAAGCTGGCACTTGCGGTATTGACATTGACTCCGACTTGGTTGACCACTGTGTCAACGACGAAATCCAGATTTTCTGTCAATTTTTTCTCAGACACATCATGTTGATATTGACCGACACCGATCGCTTTTGGCTCGATTTTTACTAATTCAGCTAGTGGATCTTGCAGGCGACGGGCGATTGAAATAGCTGAACGTTTCTCAACGGTCAAATCAGGAAATTCTTCACGCGCCAAAGGACTGGCTGAATAGACAGACGCACCGCTTTCCGACACGATAACGTATTTGGCAGATAAGTGATTGTCTTTAATCACGTCTGAAACAAACTGCTCACTTTCTCGTGATGCTGTCCCATTTCCGATAGCGATCATTTCAACTTCATAGTCTGTAATCAGCTTGGTGAGTTCAACTTTTGCTTGCTCAATCTGTTTACCAGAAGCCGGTTTGACGGGGTAAATCACCGTCGTCATCAGCATCTTACCAGTTTTGTCGACAATGGCGATCTTGGCACCTGTTCTAAAGGCCGGGTCAAAACCAAGGACAACCTTGCCTTTCAGCGGTGCGACAAGCAAGAGATTCCGCAGGTTTTTACCAAATGTTTCAATCGCACCATCTTCCGCACGCTCTTTGAGCTCAGCACGGACATTGCGCTCCATAGCTGGGATGATCTTTGATTTGAGGGCTTCGTTGATAGCTGTTTTCAGGTAAGCATTGGTTTTAGCGTTGTAGCGGCTCTCAAACATAAGCATCATCTTATCGACATTATGCTCAAACTTAACCGTCAAAATCCCAAGCTTTTCACCGCGGTTAACCGCCAAAACCCGATAATTCGGGATTTCAGACAGTTTATCCGAAAAATCATAGTAAATCTGGAAGACATTTTTCTCATCCAGACTGCCATCTTTTTCAGTCGTCATCAAGCGTGAATTCTGCTTGATTTCATTGAGCACCCAAGCCCGCATCTTCACATCTTCAGAAATGGCCTCAGATAAAATATCAAGGGCTCCTGAGATAGCGTCAGTAGCTGATGGGACCTCTTCGTTTAGATAGCCTTCAGCACTTGTTGCGACGTCACCATTTTGCATGATGACCTTGGCCAAACCAAACAAACCACGCTCCTTAGCGATCATCGCTTTCGTCCGACGTTTGGTTTTATAAGGGAGGTAAAATTCTTCAACTTCTGACAATTTTTCAGCCGCTAAGATATTCTTCTTGAGGTCATCTGACAGCTTACCCAGTTCTTCAATTTTCGTAAGAACTGCGGTTTTACGCTCATCTAATTTGATGGCACGGTCATTTTCGTCCACGATGGCCTTGATTTGAACCTCATCCAAATCACCTGTCGCTTCTTTCCGGTAACGTGCGATAAAGGGAATGGTATTGCCTTCGCTAGTTAGGTCTAAAACCTGATGGATTTGCTTAGGTGAAATTGAAAGTAAAGCTGAAATTTTCTCGATTTGTTCATTAGTTTTCATTATGCTATTATACCAAAAAGTAAATACTTTTAATAGATACTCCTCCTTGCTCCACAGTACCAGCTTATATTCACTCATCATATCGTTTAATTCAATTTAGAAAACCTGCGATAAATATGCACTCTTTACCGTTCAGATTAAAATATCAACAGTAGAATTTTAATTAGATAAATGTTCATCATGCACACTTCACATCATATTTCCTTTATCTGCAGAAAGTAATAAACATTACTAAAATAAGATTCAATTTGTCATTTAATTTAACGACATGACTAAATATTTTTGACATGCTCAAATTCATAATACTCTATCTTTACTTTTTAGGAATGCTGATAAATAATCGCTACTGCAAGCAGTATTTGCACAAGAGATATGTTTAATTTAATTGATAAGAGGTTTCTAAACTTTTTTAGAGACATTCTCTTCCACATTTTTTTCAGAATTTTTATAGATTATCAATGATATATTTCCCAATATTCTGCTCATTACTGATTTTTTTGTGTATCTGTAACAAGACATTCATCTATTTTCCTAATATATCTGAACATAATCAAGATCCGCGCTTCTAATTGAATTATCCTTCACTGTTTCAATAATTTTTTGAATATCATATAATATTTTTGATTTTTCCTATCAAACTTGATTCTCTGAAACCATATGTCAACTCCTAAAATATCTTTCTAACTTATTTTTCTATGGCTCAATAATTTTGATATTAAAATCTTTCTCTATCTGTTTCTTTGAACAGTTTCCTTTGGCTATCTGATAATTTATCCAATAATTGAATTCTTTACAATCCTTAATCCATTCATATTCGCTCGCCCAATTTGCAAAATTATTTCCTGCCCTTACAGCTATAAATTTATCATTCTGTGGAATAAAATTATTAAAAGTAGGGCTAATGAAATATCCAAATTGAACTAATTCATCAGAACTTACCGCCTCAATAGTTTGAATGTTAGAACATCTGTAGCTAGCATACTCAATAAATTTAGAGATACTGCCTAAATTCCATAAAATCTTCTCCAATGCAAAAATATTCACAACCCAAACTTCCTTTGTTTTATCTTCAAGAAACTGATTGGATGACTCTGCAAGATTTAAGTAATCATTTAATAACCCAAATTGTAAAATGAAGTTAGCCACCTCAGGGAAAAAATTTTCCCACTAAAAAACACCTCAAAGATGCTATGCTGTAATTAAACAGATACCAGTCATAGGAGCTTTGAGATGCAAGAAAATTATACCACAACTTATAACCATTTGTCACTAGCTGAACGACAAC